>JAABUM010000316.1_pt1 | contig 91696 bp, 68 predicted proteins | sample 5559161 | NCBI WGS metagenome assembly JAABUM01 (sample SAMN10711868, study PRJNA513369) | rock metagenome | isolation source: Antarctica rocks | place: Antarctica: Victoria Land, Siegfried Peak nord
GTTAGGGGGGGGGCAACCGGGAGAAATTTATAATATCGGGGGCGGGGTGCCGATCTCGATGAACGCGGCGGTCGCCCTGCTCGAAGAACTGACCGGGCAGGTTGCAGAGCGGCGCCATCGCCCGGCTCGGCTCGGCGACCAGCGCAACACCCTGGCCGACATCAGCAAGGCGACGGCGCACTTCGGCTACGCGCCGCAGACGACGCCGCGCGCTGGCCTGGCGGCGCAGGTCGCCTGGCAGCGCACCCTGCTGGCCCAGAGCTGAGGACGACAGGTTTCACGAAAGGACGAGAGGGGAGCATGGGCGAGATCGTCGTGATCGGTGGCGGCATCGTCGGGCAGGGGGCGGCGTACGAGCTGGCCTCTGCCGGGGTCAGCGTGACCCTGATCGACCGCGCGGACGACGGCCAGGCGACCGCGGCGGGCGCAGGCATCCTCTCCCCCGGCACCGGCGCGCTCGGCGCGGGGCCGCTACGCCCGCTCGCGGCGGCGGCGCTCGCCTTCTATCCCGACCTCATCGCACGCCTCGCGGAGGACGGCGAACGGGAGACCGGTTTCGCGATCTGCGGCGGTCTCTTCGTGGCGACGAGCGAGGAGGAGGCCGAACGCCTCCCCGAACGCCTCGCCGCGATCGAGGAGCGCCGCGCGAGCGGCATGGCGAACATCGGCGACGTGACGATGCTCGACGGCGCGGCGGCGCGCAAGCTTTTCCCGCCCCTTGCCGACGTCCCCGGCGCGATCGGTCTCAGCGGGATCGGGCGCGTCGATGGCCGCCTGATGCGCGATGCCCTCCGCCGCGCGGCGACGAAGCGTGGGGCCACGATCATCCGTGGCAACGCGGAGATCGTCCGCGTCGGCGGTCGGGCGACCGGCGTGCGCGTGGACGGACGGACGATCGCGGCGGACGCGATCGTCGTGGCCGGCGGCGCGTGGACCGCAGCGCTCGGTGCCGCGCTCGGCGTCACGCTCCCGCTCTACCCGCAACGGGGCCAGATCCTCCACCTGGACGTGCCAGGGACGACCACGAGCGCCTGGCCGGTGATCCTCGGCTTCGGTTCGCAGTACCTCCTCGCTTTCCCCGAGCACCGCGTGGTGGCGGGAGCGACCCGCGAGCACGAGTCGGGGTACGATTACCGCATGACGGCGGGGGGTGTCCACGAGGTGCTCGGCGAGGCGCTGCGCGTCGCACCGGGTCTGGCAACGGCCACCGTCGCGGAGATACGGATCGGCCTGCGCCCGACCAGCCCCGATGGCCTGCCGGTCCTCGGGCGCGTGCCGGGCTACGACAATGTCTTCGTCGCGACCGGTCACGGCGCATCCGGCCTCCAACTCGGCCCGCACTCCGGCGCGACCGTCGCGCGGATGGCCCAGGGGCACGCGGCGGACCTCGACCTGGCGGCGTTCGCTGCGGAGCGCTTCGGAGGATAACCGCGTCGGCACCGCAACGACGAGGGGCAGACGTTGCGCAACGACCGCGCAGCGTGGCGGTGCCAGGCCATCATCCGTATATCAGGACACGGCGCGCGATCGTGTTGCCAGAGCAGTTGCGATAGGAAAGGGAGGGCGCGCGATGGACGCCGCGATCAAGCCGTTCGACGCGATCCCGGTCGTGACGCTGCCCCCCGACTATCCGCACATCCTGCCCACCTGGATCGCCGCGCAGGCGGAGCGACACGGGTCGATCTTTCGCGTGGTCTATCCCTGGTCCGATTTTGCGCCGGTCTATCTGGTCGGGCCGGAGGCGAATCGCTTCGTCCTGCACACCGGGCGGTCGCACTTCAGCCACCAGCGCGGCTGGACGCCGATCATCGGCGAGATGCTCGGCAAGGGTGTGCTCAACATGGACGGCGCGGAGCACGACCGCGATCGTAAGATGATGAATCCCGGCTTCACGATCGCGTACATGACCCGCTATCTGCCGATCATGACGCGCGTGATCGCGGAGCGCACGGCGGATTGGCCCCTGCGCGGCGAGGTCGATCTCTTCGCGGAGATGCGCCGGATCACCTTCGACATCGCGGCCGAGGCGCTGATCGGCCTCCATACCGGGGCCGAGGTGGACCGAATGCGCGAGCTTTTCATGACGCTCCTCTACCAGGATGGTGCCGCCGGACTGACGCGCGCGGAGCAGATCGCGCGCTTCCTGGCCGCGCGCGAGGAGTTGCAACAGACCTTGCTGCTACGGATCGCCGAGCGGCGGGAGCAGCCGACCGACGACATCCTGGGCCTCCTGGTCGCCGGGCGCGATGACGCCGGTGCGCCATTGAGCGACGCAAGCCTGCTCGGGCACGTCAACATCCTCCTCGTCGCCGGGCACGAGACGAGCACGACCCTCGCCTCCTGGCTCCTCTATCTCCTCGCCACCCACTCAGACTATCTGGCGCGCGTCCACGCCGAACTGGCGGCGGGCGCGGGCGAGCCGGATGTGCCGCTCGGGCTCGACGCGATCAAGGGGCTGCGCGTCCTCGGCAACGCGCTGACCGAAGCGGGGCGACTGTGGTCGCCGGTGGCGAGCGGGCCACGTGGCGTGATCGAGGCGTTCGACTTCGGCGGCTATCATGTCCCGGCGGGGGTTCCGGCGCGCTACTCGATCGCGGGCGGGCACTGGCTCAACAGGCACTTCGCGGAACCCGCACGTTTCGATCCCGATCGCTTCGCCCCGCCGCGCGAGGAGGACAAGCGGACCCCCTACGCGCTCATCCCGTTCGGCGGCGGGCAGCGGATCTGCATCGGGGCCAACTTCGCGCAGGTGGAGATCAAGGCGCTGGCGGCGCATGTCCTGCGCCGCTACGATCTCATCCCATCACCGGGTCAGGAGGTCGCGCAGATCTACGCACCGACCCTCGGCTCGCCGAGCGACGGGATCCGGGTGCTGGTGCGCGAGCGGCTGCTTGCGGCGGTCTGACCAACGAGCGCGCATACGGTGATATAGAGGGGCGGGGCCGATCGTGATCGGCCCCGCCCCTTCGCTATTTTTGCGGAGGCGGCACACCACCCCGTTCTTCATCTGCCACACCACATGGACCCGACCTTACGGACCGCACGGCGGGGGGGCGATATTGGCCGCTGGAACCCCTGGCGGTGGCGCGACCACCAGCGCCGTGTAGGGCGTGTCGTTATGGAACATCAGACTGTAGGTGCCGCCTGCGGGCATATCGAACGCCCCGGCGGTCGCGCCGATCTCCCCGCTCTTGAAGTCCCAGGAGGTCAGCGTCTCATCGGCGACCATCACCTGGAAGACCCCATCGACGGCGGGCAGCGTCCAGCAGAGCCGCCAGGGTCCGGGTGCGGTGAATGGCGACGTGAGGATCATCTCCGCTTCGTCCCAACGGCCCACCTCGACCCAGGCGACACGCGCCGGCGTCGCGGGGATGGTCGGCGGCGCGACCGCGCGGGCGGCGGTGGCCGGGGCGGCTTCGCCCACGGTGACACTCGCGGTCGGGGCTGCGGTTGGCGCGGGCACGATGGCCGTCGGCAGGGGTGGTCGCGTGGTGGCGACACGAGCGCTCGTGAGGGTCGTCGCGGTGGGGAGGGGCGTGGGCGGGTGTCCGTGCGCGAGCACGCCGCCCGCGACGAGCGCCGCCGACAGGGCCACGACGATCGCGAAGACCGCGCGGAGCCTGGCGTTGCGTCGGTCCGTCATCGTTCCTCCCACCTCAGCGATCCACGCCGATTCTTCTCACCGGCTATTGAGCATACGTCTTGCAACGCCCCCTCGGTTTCATCCGAGCCACAGGCCGTGGATGCGGGGCGGGGCTTTTGGACGGCGCAGGGGTGCGCGTGTCGTGGGCGGCGACACAGTCGGGGCGCGGCAACGGTCCATGCCCCGATGGTTGGCCTTCGTAGAGTTCTACACGCCCGATCGCCAGGAAGTAGAAAGGTTTGGCGCTAATCGCGCAGGCGCGTCGTCAACCACTCCAGGCTGCGCTCGGTCACATCGCGGATTTGATGCGGCTCGTGCGGGCCGTGGCCGGAACCGGGGTAGAGGACGAGCTGCGTCTCGACCCCGCGATCCTTCAGCGCGCGGAAGAATTCGCGCCCCTGGTCGGGCGGCACGACCCGGTCTTCCAGGCCGTGCAGGACGAGGGTCGGCGTGGTGACGCGGTGGCTGGCATAGATCGGGGAGCGCGCGGCATAGATCCCTTGCGGATCGTAGGGATCGGCCTCGAAGAAGAGCGAGTCCCAGGCATGGAGATCGCTGGCCCCGTGGAAGGAATGCCAGTTCGCGATCCCCGCTCCGGCCACCGCCGCGCGGAAGCGCCCCGTCTGGGTCACGCCCCACATCGTCATGTAGCCGCCATAGCTCCAACCGACGAGGCCGAGGCGGTCGGGATCGGCGATCCCTTCGGCCACCAGCCGATCGATCCCGGCGACGATGTCGGTCCAGTCGTTGCCACCCATGTCGCCGTGATTCGCCTCCGCGAAGGCCACGCCGCACCCATTGGAGCCCCGATAGTTCGGCTGGAAGGTGGCGATACCGCGCGCGGCCAGCAGTGGTGCGAGGGTGCTGAGGCCGCGACTGGCGAAGCCGTGGCCCGACATGGCGGTCGGGCCGCCGTGCACGATCGTCACCAGCGGGACCGGGCCGGTCGCGCCGAGCGGGCGCATCAGCAGGCCGTGGAGTTCGAGGCCGTCCGAGGCGGTCCAGCGCAGTTCAGTGAAGTCGGTCGTCAGCACGGCGCGGCGTTCGCCGTGCGTGTCGGTCAGCGCGCGCCACGCGATCGCGCCATCCGCGATCGTGCCGAGCCAGAGGTCGTCCGGCTCGCGCCCGCTCGAGCGCTGCGTGGCGAAGGTGCGGCCATCGCTGGCCGGATGAATGCCGCTGAAGCCGAGGCGATACGGCCCCTGCCAGAGGCACCGCCAACTGCCCGCTTGCTCCGCCGCGATCAGGCCGAGGCTCGAACCGAGATCGTCATAGGCATAGGCGAGGAGGCCCTGCCCGTCCGGTTGCCAGGTCGCCATGTAGACGCTGAAGTCGGCCCCGGCGGTCAGGTTGCGCGGCGCACGCCCGTCGTCGGGGTCGCTGGGAATCAGCCAGAGATCGCCACCGGACATCCCCGGATCGCTCCAGGCGCAGACGACGCAGGCGACCACGCGACCGTCTGGCGCAGGGGCGGGGCGCGCGACCTGCCGTCCGGTGGGCGGCTGATGGAGGGTCGTCAGTGCGCCGGTCGCGAGGTCGAGGCGGGCGAGACGGCAGCCGTACCACGCGGCCTCGGTCGGGTCGTCCGCCGCGACGACGGCCAGCGCCGCGCCGTCCGCGAACCAGGCGAACTCCCAGATGTGCGCCGCCGTGTCGGTCGTGCGCCGCGCCACGCCATCCGCGAGCGCGATCGTCCAGAGGCGATCGAAACGGAAAGCTTCCTCGACGACGATCGGGGCGTCCTTCACCCCTTTCGTCTCCTCCGGTTCCGCATCGGCGCGCAGAAAGGCGATCGTGGCGCTATCGGGCGACCAGGCGAAACCCTTGATCGCGCCATCCCCGGTCGCCAGCGGTCGCGCCTCGCCACCGTCGCGCGGCAGGAGGTACAACCGCTTCCCGGCACCGGCATCGCCGCGATCGGAGAGGAAGGCGATGGTCCGCCCGTCGGGCGACCACGCGGCGGCGGTGTCCTTGCCACTCCCGTACGTCAGTTGGCGCGGCGTGCCACCCGCAGTCTCCACAAGCCAGAGGTGGGTGCCGGCGTCCGCATCCGCCCCCGCCAGCGCCGCCCCGACCTCGTAGACGACGGCCAGGCCGTCGGGGCTGATCCGCGCCTCGCCGACGCTCCGAAAGGCGAGCAGTTGATCGACTGTCAGCATGATCGCCTCCGGCGATAGTCGTCGGTCCTCAGTCGTCAGACAGCGGTCGTAAGTACGGCAGTTCACGAAGTGCGATCCTGCTGATCCGCGAGCGTCCAGATACCTTGCTGACGACCGACGACTGACGACTACTCAGTACGCCCGCGCGAAAATCCAGCGCGGGCCGACCGTCTCCTGGCCGCAGACGAGGCACGGACCCGGGTCCGGCTGGCCGTCGAGCGGCAGATTGCGGCTCGTCGCCTTCGTCTCTTCCTTGATCTGCGTCTCGCAGGCGGCGCTTTCGCACCAGCGGATCATATTCCAGCCGGCGTTCTCAGCGACGCGGGTCTTGAACTCGTCGTAGCTATCGATCGTGGCGGTCTTGCTGTCCAACATCGCCTGCGCCTTTGCGAAGAGGTTGTTCTGGACCTCTTCGAGCAGTGCCGGGATCGCCGTCGCCAGCTCGGCCACGGGCACCTGCTGCGCCTCGCGGTTGTCGCGGCGCACCACACGCACCTCACCGGCGGCGATGTCGCGCGGGCCGACTTCGAGCCGCAGCGGCACCCCCTTCAACTCCCACTCGCTGCGCTTCCAACCGGGACGGTTATCGCTCCAGTCGCTATCGACGCGCACACCGACCGACTTGAGGGTGGCGAGCGCGGCGTCCAGCGCCGTCTCGACCTCCGCGCGCTCGTTATCCTTGCGGAAGATCGGCACGCCGATCACCTGGGTCGGGGCGATGCGCGGCGGCAGGATCAACCCGGCCTCGTCGCCGTGAACCATGATCACCGCGCCGATCACGCGCTGGCTGACCGCCCAGGAAGTGGTGTTGACGCTCTTGCGCGTGCCGTCACGGTCGAGGAACTGGATGTTGAACGCCTTGCCGAAGTTATCGCCGAAGAAGTGCGAGGTGCCCGCCTGCAAGGCCCAATGCTTGCCGCCCATCATCGCCTCGACGCTGAAGGTGCGCTGCGCCCCCGCGAACCGCTCCGACTCGCTCTTGCGGCCCGGAATCACCGGGATCGCCAGCTCGTTCTGCAAGAAGTCCGTGAAGAGGTTCAGGATGGTCATGGTGAAGGCTTCGGCCTCCTCGGCAGTGGCGTGGGCGGTGTGCCCCTCGTGCCAGAGGAATTCAAGGGTGCGGAGCCAGACGCGCGGGCGGTTCTCCCAGCGGACGACGCTGTTCCACTGATTGAGGAGCTGTGGCAGGTCGCGATACGACTGCACCCACTTGGCGAGCATCGTCATGATGATCGCCTCGCTCGTCGGGCGCACCGCCAGCCACTCCGACTCCGGCAGATCGCGCCCGCCGCCGCGCGTGACCCAGGCGACCTCCGGGGCGAAGCCTTCGACGTGATCGGCCTCGCGCTCCAGCAGGGCGCGCGGGATCAACAGCGGGAAGAAGGCGTTCTTGACGCCGACTTCTTTGAACTTCGGATCGAGGTAGTGCTGGCACGCCTCCCAGAGTGCGTAGCCGTACGGCTTGAGCACCTTACAACCGCGCACCGGGGCGTCGTCGGTCAGTCCGGCCTTCTGGTTCACCTCGACGAACCAGCGGTCGAAATCGTCCTCGATGTCGGTCAGGTCTTCGACGTAACGGAAGTCATCGTTCGGTTGCTGGGTCGACATGCAGTGCTCTCCTTTATGGCGACTGTGCGGCGGAGTCCGCTCGCGACGCTCCCACGGGGCGGCGCGGCGGCAGCCTGCCGCGCTGGCGCGGTGCAACAAGCGATTTGACTGTCCAGCGGTATGGCGAGGGCGCGCGCAGGCGCGCAGCGGTGGCCGAGGCCCGCAGGGGCTTTACCCCTGCCGGGGAGGGACCGGCAAACCGCCCCGTCCGGTCCCGGTGCCGAGAGCGCGCACGGGGGCCAGGCACGTGACAGCATCCCGGTCGCCGACCGGTGTACCAACCCGCGAATTGTGGCCTTGCGCGGCGCTCATGCTGCCCCGATCCGACGTGAGGAAAGCGGAAAAAGGGTCGCCCCGCTCCGCAGCCGTGAGTATAGCACGGGCATTGGTGAGAAACGGCATCGCGCTGGCAATAGTGACGGTGCCGCCCTACTCGTCGGCCAGGAGGTACATGCGGAGGGCGGCGCGATTCATCGCCAGCGGCTGCGCCGCATCGAGGATCAGGCGCGGGTCCGACCAGGGCTCGAAGCGCGACCGCACCACGAGGACATCGTCCCAGGTGAGTTCCGGCCAGCCGGGGATCCCGCGCCGGCGCACTTCGAGCCGCGCGCGGTGGAGGGTTTCGTCGGAGCAGACGCACTCGATGATTCGCAGCGTCGCACCATGCTCGCGCGCCAATGCGCGCCACGGCTCGCGCATGCGCTCGAACGTCGCCACCGTATCGAGGATCGCTGATTGTCCGCGCCCCAACTGCTCGGAGGCCAGCGTGGTCAGGAGTTCGCCAGCGGCCCAACCGGAATTGGCATCCGCCCCGATCCCGGAGCGCCGAAGGGCCGCTTCGAGCTGATCCTTGGCGAAGAGCGGGCAGCGTAGCAACGTCGCGGCCTCTTCGGCCAGGGTCGATTTGCCGGTGCCCGGTAGGCCGGTGAAGACAATCAGTTGCACTCCGACGCTCATCGCTCCCCTCTCGCGCATGAGGACTGTCCACGTTCACACCGAGCGGCGCAGCATCCGACTTGTCGTTGGATAAAGGCGGCGTGACACGCTGCTGACAACGCTGCAACGAACGGCCAGCGCGATGGTGGCGTGTCCCTGGCCGTTCGTTGTCATCCCGCCCCCCGTCGCGATCAGCGCCGCCACCAGCGCCGTTGTAGTGCAGCGCCGCCATCAAGCGTGGCGATGACGGTCGGCAGCGTGGCGAGGTCGGAGACGGTGGCATCGGCCTCGTTATCGGGCTGATCGAGGGCCGCCGCCGTGGAGGCGTACCAGACGGCGCGCAGTCCCGCGCGGTGCGCGCCCTGCACATCGAAGCGGTAGGAGTCGCCGACGTGGATCGCGTCCGTGGCCGCGACGCCGAGTTCGCGCAGGGCGGCGTGGTAGATCTCCGGGCGCGTCTTGTAGTAGCCGGACGACGCCGAGGTGATGACCGTATCGAACACCCCGGCGACGCCGAACCGCTCCAGGGTCCATTCGAGGAAGGGGTGATGGACCGCGCTGGAGACGACCCCCAGCCGCAGGCCGCGCGCGCGGAGCGCCTCGATCGCCGCGACGACGCCCGGCTCCGGGCGGGCCCCCGGCAACGCCTCGCGCATCAGCGTCTCGATCGCCGCCGCGACCCTACCCCTATCGGGGGTCAGGTCGAGCGTGTGGAGGGTCGCCAGGGTGCAGTCGAGGGCGTCACGCTCCTCGCCGCTCGCCATGATCCCCGCGCGCAGGGCGCGGTAGGTGACGCGCGCCTGCTCGGCGCTGCCCGCTGGCGCGGCGAACTCACCGCGCTCCGCGAGGAGGCGCAAGGTCTCGGGGACGAGTTCGCGGATCTCCAGCGCGAACCAACGATCGCAGCGCGCGATGGTGTTATGGAAGTCGATCGTGACCGCGCGGACCGGCATCGGTTCCTCCTGGCGCTCCTGTGCCGTGACGGCCACATTCCGAGCATCGCGTCGCGCCGTATACGGGACGAATTATGGCACCTCATAGGAAGGGACGACGAGCGGAGTGTCAGCACCCATCGCTCGCTAAGGGGCACGGAAACGTACACTCTGTATGTACCCACGAACGAACGCGGGATCGATACGAACAAATTTCCTAAAAACAGTTGACAAGAACGGATGTTCTATAATACACTGCGGCTATCAGAGGATTCGGGCGCCGCACGACGACGCTGAAGGAGCATCACAATGGTCGATAAGCTCGGGACGACACAGCGCGATGTCTACAAATTCATCATCGACTACTTCGATTGGCACCGCTCCGCGCCGACCATCCGCGAGATCGCCGAGAAGCTCGGCATTGGCTCGACCAATACCATCGATTATCACCTCAAGGCACTGGAGCGCAAGGGCTTCATCCGACGACGCGGTAATCTGGCCCGCTCGATCGAGATCCTCGATCGCAACCCGAATGGGGCCGGGCCACAGAGCGCGACGATCATCCGCCTGCCGGTACGCGGCTCCATCGCCGCCGGTCAGCCGATCGAGGCGCTCGATGACCGCGACGATTTCTACGAGGTCTCGGCCTCGCTGGCGGGCAGCGCCGACGCCTATGCCCTGCGCGTCCGCGGGACCAGCATGATCGACGAGCACATCTGCGACGGCGATCTGGTGGTCGTGCGGCCGCAATCCACCGCGCGTAACGGCGAGATCGTCGTCGCCCTCCTCGCGGACAACGGTGTGACCCTCAAGAAGTTCTACCATGAGGGGAAGTACATCCGTCTCCAACCGGCCAACGCGACGATGGCCCCGATCATCATCCCCGCCGATGGCGACATCGCGATCCAGGGGACGGTACGCGCGGTCATCCGGCAGGTCAATTTCTAGGGCTCCGGCCCTTTCTTTTTGCCCACAGTGTTCTAGGTTTTGTTCTAGTCGGATCGCCGGGTGCGATCGGGAGGGACGATCATGAGCGCAGCACGACGCAATCAGCAATACGTGGTAGCCGACGACGATGCCCAGACGCAAGTCTTCTCGAGCGGCGCGGTACGTCGTGCGGCGGCCCCACTGCGCGCCGTCCCTCAGGCCGCCTCGACCCCGCGTCGTCAACGCACGGCCTATGTCGAGGGATGGGACGCGCAACCGACGCGCGGACGGGCGCCGCTGACGATGCCCGATCCGAGCCGCATCCTGACCACCGCGCTGCTGATCGGCGCGCTGGCGATCGTCCTCTACTTCGGCATCACCAGCCTCCTCGCCTGGGCGCAGGTGAAGATGGACGACGTGCAATATGGCCGTCCGCGCACCTCGCAGCTCGACGCCTTCGTCGGACATGGCGAGGCAGGCGGGACGCCCACCCACTTCACCACCCTGAACCTGAACCGCCGCGTCACGATCATGGAGTTCCCCGGCGGCGACGTGACGAAGCCCCAGGTGATCGTCGGGCCGACCCTCTTCGGGCGGGACGAGGATCTGACGGTGATCAAGCTGCGGGTCGAGGACATCAATGGCGACGACAAGCCCGACCTGACCGTGCAGGTGAAGGACGAGCGCCTCGTCTACATCAACGATGGCAACGCCTTCCGCCCGATCACGAACGATGAATTGGCACGCTTGAAGCAGCAAGGGGGCCGCTAGTGAAGAATCGCCTGCAACTCTACGTCGGCCTCGCGACCGTCCTCGCCATCCTGGGGGTCTTCTTCTCCCGCGCCGAGCCGCCCGGCACCAAATTCAGCGCCCCCTCGTTCGGGGTCGCCGCCGCCGCCGCCGCCGCCATCCCCAGCACCTCGCCCGTCCCGGCAGCGAGCCCATCCCCCGCCGCTTCCGCCGCGCCCTCGACCGCTCCCGCGAGCTATGTGACACCCGGCCCGGCGAGCGGCAAGGGCGATGGTGGCACGCCAGCGGCGACCCCTGCCGCCGCGCCGAATGTCGCCGCCGCGACGGGCGATGAGACCTGGGACGTACGCCACACCCCCTCCGTCGGTGCGGCCGCGATCCGCCAGGTCTTGCAGAAGTACAACTCCCCCGCGATCGGGGCCGCCGATGCGATGTACAACCTGGGCGTCGAGTACGGCATCGACCCGGCCTTCTGCCTCGCCTTCTTCGTCAACGAGAGCACGGCGGGCACGGCGGGGGTGGCGCGCACGACGAAGTCGGTGGGGAACATCCGCACCACCGCCGGGTACGCCGACTATCAGGGGTATCGCAAGTACGACAGCTGGGAGCAAGGCATCGAAGACTGGTATCGGCTGATTCGCGACCTTTACATCGGGCAATGGAACCTGACCACCGTCGATCAGATTATCCCGGTCTACGCACCGACTTTCGATAATAACAATCCCGATCACTACGTCGCGACCGTCAAGAAGCTGGTGAGCACCTGGCGGGCGGCGCACTAACCGACGGCCCTGGCTGGTGGCGCGGCGACTGGCCTGGCTCCGGTCGCCGCATCATCACGTCCCGCGCCGCGATCCGAGAGTGGGGTGAATGATGGCTTGGAGTCTCGCGCCGCGGCTGTTCCGGCCAAGGGCGGCGGAAGCGCCGTTGATCGCCGCCGAGCCGCCCGGCCTCCCGGCGGGGGTCGTGGCGCTCGGTCGCGGCGGGGCCGGCGAGATCGGGGCGCTTCTCCGCGACGATGGCGTCTATGCCGGGTTGTTGCGCCTGGTGGCCCCGGCGGGGCGCAGTCTGGCCGATGTGGCGGCGCTCGCCGAGGCGTTACCCCCCGGCGCGTGTCAGATCGTGACCGTGCGCTGGCCGATCGATCCCGAGCGCGCCGCGCGTTCGTGGCGCGCGGCGCTGCGCGGTGGCCTGGCGGGGACGGCGCTAGCGGGGGAGATCGGGGCGGGGTATCTGCCGGCCCTCGCCGAGGCGGGGTGGAGCGAGGTGCGGACCTTCCTGGCGATCCTGCGCGCCGATCCCGAGCGCCTCTTGCGCGATCTCGTTGCCATCGGCGGGGCGTTGCCCCTCCCCGCACGCCCCGCCACCCTGGCCGAGGCGAAGCATCTGGCCGGGGAGTGGTTCGCGCCACACGCGGCGGGGTTGGTGACGATCGGCTGGTCACTGACCGAGTTGATCGCCGAGCCGCGCCCCGATTGGGCGCGCACGATCCTCGAAGCCCCGGTATTGCGCGGCATCGCCACCACCCTGACCCTGCACCTGGAACCGGTCGGCACACCCGCGCCGGTCTCGCTCGAGTTGCACCGCCGCCTCGCCGAGATCGATGCAGAGATCGCGGCGCGGCGCGGTCTCGCCCCATCCGCTGACGACGAAGGGGACGAGGCGGAGGATCTGCTGGCGGAGCGGCATGAACTCCTCGCCGCGCTCGCCGCGTCCGGCACCGGCAACGACCGCCCGCGCCCGGCCCAACTGTTGCTCGGCTGCTCGGTCGAGCCGCAGGGCGCGCGGGCGCTGCGCGGGGAGATCGAGGCGGTCCTGCATCGCGTCGGCTTGCAGGCGATCTCGCTCGGGCCGGGGCGCAGCGACGACACGCTCCTCTCTTGCTCGCCGCTCGGCATCGCCCTCGTCGGGCGAGAGCTGACCCTGACCACGCGGGGAGCGTCCCTGCTGGCCCCGATCGTCCCGGCGATGGATGGGCTCGGGGCGATGGGTAATGACGAGCGCCCGCGCGGCCTGCCGCTCGGCCTGCGTCGCGATGGCGCGGCGGCGATCGTGCCGCCCGGCAGCGATCTCGTGGCGGTCGGCGAGGCAACGGCTGGGCCAACCTCGGCGATCCAGACCTGGACGCTCGGGCAACTGGCGAGCGGGACCGAAGTGCTGGTGGTCGACACGCACGGCGGCTGGCGCTCCGCCACGCTGGCGGCTGGTGGCGAGCGCGTGTCGGTCGCCCTCGGTCTCGGCGGCCTGCTCGGCGGCCTCGGCGCGGAGCTGTTGCGGGAGGACGGCCCTTCGTCGCGGCAGATCGCGCGCTGGGCCGACACGGTCGCCCGCACGCTGGTCGATCTCTGCCCGGATCTCGACGACGACGAACTCGGCGATCTCACCGGGCAGTTGCTGGCCCTGGCGGAGGGGGATCTGGCCTGGGGCGAGCCGGTGCAGTTGGGGCCGATCATCGCGCGCCTGCGGGAGAGCGAGCGCGAACCGGCGCGTCATCTCGCGGCGATGCTGACGGCGACCGGCGCGGCGAAGCCCCTCCCGCCGCACAAGTGGCACGGCGGGCTGACGGTCTTCGAGGCGGTGCCCGACCATGCCGGGCAGCGGATCGCCTCGCCCGCCGGTTGCGCGGCGGTGGCGTTGGGCGCGATGCGTGACGCGCTCGGCAACGCCGTGGCCGACGGGCGACGCGCCCGCCTGATCGTGCTCGATGATCTGGCGACGCTGCTCGAAGCCTCTGCCGGTCCGGCCCTCCTGAACGCGATCCTGGCGGCGGCGGGGCGGGCGGGGGTGCCGGTCTGGTGCGCGGCGGCGTCGCTCGCGGCCTGCCCGCGCCCCGCACTGGAGGCGCTCCGCACGCTGAGCCCGCTGGCGGTCCTTTTCCCCGCACAGCCAGACAGCATGCGCGCCACCGCGCGCGCGCTCGACCTCCCGCCCGGACTCTTCGAGGGACGGGCGGGGCTCAGCACGGGCGAAGCGTTGGTGATCCAAGGCGAGGACGCCACGCCGATCCAGCTACTGCCGCTGGCATTGCCACCCTACACGCTGCGGTGATGCCCCGGCCTTGGTGTTCCGCATGACTAGGGAGCGGATACGTCCGTCGGCAGATACCCGTATCCCTCCCTGGTCTCGCATCGAGCAGGCCCTTCCATCATGCGGTTGGTGCGGTCGATTGTGTCTTGTCAATCGTCCAGCGTGTCGAGCGCTCGGCCAACGACCGTCGTGTGGCCACTCGGCAAGGTGCGGTCGAGCGCGGCAACGGCGATCGCCGTCCCCATCTCCGTGGCGGTCGGCAGATCGTGTGGCGTGTCGGCGGCGAGGCCCTGCACGGCAGCCGCGCGGGCGAGCAACTTCGGCGTGATCGTCCCCTCGATCAGGTCGCCGGTGACGACGAGAAAGCGGATGCCACGCGCCGCGAATTCTTCCTGTCGTGTGCGCAGGGCGACCTCCCCCGCATGCTTCGACGCGGCGACCGCCTCATAGGCCGGGAGCTGCGTGACCTGACCGTAGCGGTGCGCCCAATGGCTGGTGATGAAGACGATCGTGCTCCCCTGGCGTAGGAGGGGCAGCGCCGCGTCCACGGTGGCGAGTTGCGCGTCGCGGTTGAGGCGAGTCGGGTAGTCAGGATCCTCGGCGAGCAGATCGCGCTCCAGGCCGCCCGATGCATTGAGGATCAGCAGATCGAGGCCGTCCGCCCAGGTCGCCGCCCGCGCGAAGAGCGCCGCGACATCGTCGGCCCTGGTCATATCCGCCGCCAGCGCGAGGCCGCGCCGCCCTCGTGCCGCGATCTCCGTGACGACGCCCTCGGCGCGCGCCGCTTTGTTGCGATAGGTGACGATACTGTCGCAGCCGCGCGCCGCAAGCGCGAGTGCGGTCGCCGCGCCGATGCCGCGCGATCCCCCGGTGATCAGCGCGGTCGGTGTTCTCTCTGTTGTCATCGCCTCTGTCGTCCCCTATGCGCGCCGGGATCGGTTCCCGGCGTCGGGGGAAGTATCGCCCAAGCGCCCGTATCGCTGCATGATCGCGCGGAGGCGGTCGTGCGGCAGGGCGTGCGCGGTGTTGCCATCGCGCCCGGTTAGCGTCTCGGCGGCGACGAGCGCGTTGAGGATCGCCTCGGCGGTCGCATCGATCACGGCGGCGAAGAGGGGATCGAGCAGGCCGTCGTAGAGACGCGGCGTGACGAGCAGCGGATCGACCACGCCCGCGTCGTCCGTCGGGGGGCGGCGCGGCACGCGCACCTCCGGCGCATTCGAGAAGGCGAGCAAGAGATCGCCCGAACTGTTCCCGGCGATCCCGCCGACCCGCCCGATACCGAGCATCCCGCGACGGCAGAGGCGCGCGAGCTGGCGATCCGAGAGCGGGGCGTCGGTGGCGATGACGACGATGATCGAGCCCTCTTTGCGCTCGTCGCGCGGCGGGGCGGTCGGGTGGAGTTCGAGACCCAGGTCGGTGATCTCACGCCCGACCGGCACCCCATCGACCAGGAGGTGCGGCCTGCGCCCGAAGTTCCCCTGCACCAGCACACCGACCGTGTACCCCTTCTTCGCCACGGTCACCAGGCGCGAGGAGGTGCCGATGCCCCCCTTGAAGCCGAAGAGCAACATGCCGGTGCCGCCGCCGACGTTCCCCTCGGCCACCGGGCCGCTCGTCGCGCCGTCGAGCGCGGCGAAGGTGTGTGCGGTGGTGACGTGCTGCCCGGCGATGTCATTGAGGACACCGTCGTACGTCTCAGCGATGACCGGGATAGCGAAGTCCTGCTGCCCGAGCGTCGGCTCGTGCGCTACCAGCCAGTCGATCGCGCCGCGATGGACGGTGCCGACCGAGAGGGTGTTGGTGACCAGGATCGGCGATTCGAGGATGCCCCACTCATCGACCTGCGAGCGTCCGGTGATCTCCCCCGCCCCGTTGAGGACCGCGATCGCCGCCGGCACCGTCGCGGTGAAGGCCGAGCCTTCGTGCGGGTGGATCGCGGTGACGCCGGTGCGGGCCGGACCCTCCCCGACGCGCAAGGCCCCCTCGCCATGGATCACGGTGGTGTGACCCACACGCACCCCCGGCACATCGGTGATCGCGTTCAGCGGGCCGGTCGGCTCTGTGCCGATCGCGATGCCGAGGTCGCGCAGCCGTGGGCGAGCGGCGGGCATGGTGTGGGGCTCCTTACTGTGAGGGAAAGTCGTCAAGCGTCAGAAGGGCTTCGTTCCTGGCGTAGTGCCTGTCGCATCCATTCTCGCAACTGACGACCGACGACGACGATTACCCCGCCGCGAAATACTGCTCCACGTCCGTTCGGAGGGCCAGTGCGAAACCAGGCGCAGGTGACGGGTGGGCAGATCTATTCACCCCAGCCATGCCTCGTGTCGACCGCCCCAGGTATGGGCCAGCATAGCGCACCCAGATGGCGATGTCGCCCGGTCAGTCGCGCAGGGCGGTCAGCTGGTCCCACAGCCGTTGCCAGACGATCCGGCGCTCGACATCGCTGAGACCCCGCCCGAGCGCGCGGCGCGTGGCGATGATCGCCTGCCCGGCCAGCGCCCCCCAACTCCCCGGCTCGTCGCGCTGCCAGGCGGCGACGAGCCGGGCCTGTTCCGTGAGGGTCGTGACCAGGATCGCATCGAGGTCGAGATCGGCCAGCGGCACGGCGGCTCCTTGGTGTGAACGTGGACGGCGCGCGGTGTGAACGTGGACACGCCCTACCAGGGGAGCGCGCCCAACTCCTCCGGCGTCAAGCCGATGAGCGAGCCACGGATCGCGCTGGCGGGGGTGAGATCATGCCCGATCGTCAGCTCGCTGGGGACGGCGAGGCAGCGCAGCCCCGCCGCACGCGCCGCCGCTATCCCCGGCCCGCTGTCTTCCAGCGCGACCGCCTCGCGCGGCGCGACGCCGAGACGCTGACAGGCGAGGAGATAGATCGCCGGGTCGGGCTTGCTGTGCGCCACCTCCTTGCCGGAGGTCAGCGCCGCGAACGCATCGATGATCCCGAGGCCGGTGAGGACGATGTGGATGTGCTCCATCGAGGAACTCGACGCCACGCCGAGGGTGATCCCCGCCGCCTGACAGGCGCGGACGATCGCGATCGCCCCCGGCATCGCCGGGACCCCCTCGGCCAGGAGCGCGTCGTAGCGCTCGCGCGTCCGCTCGGCGAGGAGGGGGATATCGCGCGGCAACTCCACCGGGAGCGCGAAGCGGTCGCGGATCAGCTCCCAGACGACCGGGCCGCTCTTGCCGACCGTGATCGACGACCAGCGCTCGTCCTCGGCGGTGATCGCCACGCCGTAATCGCGCGCGACCATCGCGGACCACGCGCGGAAGGAGAGGGGCTCGGTATCGGCCAGCAAGCCGTCCATGTCGAAGACGATCGCCCGGGGAAGGGTCGCGGTAGGAGTGGTCATCGGTCCCTTTCTTCGCTGCTGCCGCGCGGGGCGTCATTCGGTATGGGCGCGCGGTTCGTGACGGCCTCGTAGGCGACCCGTCCGCCGAGCAGCGTGCAACGCACGCGCGCCGCGCGCCCCTCGTGAAGGATCGCCGTGTATGGATCGGCGGTGAGGGCGGCGGGAAGATCGAGGAGGGTCAGGTCGGCCAATTTACCCGGCGTCAGCGAGCCGACTTCGCTGTCGAGCGCGAGCGCCCGCGCCCCTTCGAGCGTGGCGAGCGCCAGCAGCCGTCGCGCCAGCGCCGCCTCGTCGGTCGCGCCCTGCGCGCGCGCGATCGTGGCGAGGGCGCGGAGTTCGTTGAAGAGGTCGAGGTCTTCGTTCGAGCCGAGGCTGTCGGTGCCGATCGCCAGCGTCACGCCGGACGCGAGAAGCGCGGCGACGGAGGCCGCGCCGCAGCGGAGGAGCGCGTTACTGCGCGGGCAGAGGACGACCGCCGTATCCTGATCGCGCAGCGTGGCGATCTCCGCGTCGGTCAGTTGCGTGCCGTGGATCAGCAGCGTCGGGTGCGCTGTGCGGAAGAGCCCCTGCGCCGCGACGTGCTCGACCGGACCGATCCCGTAGCCACCGGCGCGATAGGTCTCGCGCGGCGAGCCGTCCGGCTCGGCGGTGCGGAGGAAGTCGGCGATCGTGCCGGTGCCATCGCGCAGGAACGCGACCTCGTCCGGCGACTCCGCCAGATGCATCGCCAGCGGCAGCGCGGCGTCGTGCGCCCGCCCGGCGATCGCGCGGATCCCCGGCCCGGTGACCGAGTATGGCGTGTGCGGCGAGAGACCGAGGCGCACGCCCGGCGGATCGCCCCCCTCGCCCAGGAGCGCCCGCGCGGCGGCGAGCCGCCCATCGAAGCGCGCCAGCTCCTCGGCGAGCGTGGCACGCCGACCGCCCAGGAATTCGAGGTAGGCGGTGCCACGCAGCCCGAGAGCGAGCATCGTCGCCAGCCCGTAGTTGCGCGTCAGAATCTCACCGAGACAAGTGACGCCGGAGGCGAGCGAGGCGCGCGCCCCGGCGACGGTCGATGCACGCCAGTCGTCCTCCGTTTGCCGCCCTGACCACGCGACCAGCCCGCGAATCCAGGGGTGGAACGATTCGGGCGCATTCAGCGGCCCGAGCGCGGTGAATTCGAGGTGGATGTGCCCGTTAACCAGTCCCGGCAGTGCGACAACATCGCCGAAGTCCCGCCGCTCGACCCCATGCGCCTCCGGCAGCGCCGCGATCTCCGCGCGCCCCCCGACCGCCACGATGCGCCCGTCCGCCACCAGGATCGCCGCATCGCGGATCGGCGGTCCGTCCATCGGCAGGGCCAGCGCCATCGTCAGGAGCATCGGGCGGGTGATCCTTTCCGCATACTGTAGCGATAGAAGGAACTCAGAATGAAATTAGGGTCGTACCAACGGAATCTTATTTTAGAAAGCGGCACTTTCGCAAAATAAGCGTGCTTCGCTCCTGGTCATAACATACTCACCGGGTCCACATCGACCGTCCACCCATACGGGATCGGGAGGTGGCGCATGACGGTGTCCAGTTCGTTGCTGCGGATGATCAACTGCCACTGGTAGAGGTCGCGCATCTTCGCGGCGAAGCACGGGGTCGGCCCCATGATGTCGAGGTCTTCCAGGCCGAGATGCTGCGCGACGATCGCGACCTGTCGCGCCAGCTTGTCCCCCTCGCGCATACAGACCGTCTCGTCGGCGTGGCGGTAGACGAAGCGCACGAGGCGGCTGAACGGCGGATAGCGGTGGGTGCGGCGGAAGTCCAACTCCTCGCGGTAGAAATCGGCGTAGTCGTGCGTGAGCGCCGCGTTGACCGCGTAGTGTTCCGGGGTGTAGCTCTGGAGGATCACCCGACCGCCCGGCCCGCGCCGCCCCGCACGCCCCGCCACCTGGGTCAGCAGCTGGAAGGTGCGCTCGCCCGCGCGGAAGTCGGGCAGATTCAGCATCGTGTCGGCGTTGATCACGCCGATCGACGTGACGAGCGGCAGGTCGAGCCCCTTCGCCACCATCTGCGTCCCCACGATCACGTCCACCTCGTGATCCTGCACCCGCGCCAGCAACTGCCCAGCATCGACCTTGGCGCTGATCGCGTCCTGATCCCAGCGCATCACCCGCGCTTTCGGTAACAGCGCCTGTACCTCGCGCTCGATCCGCTGTGTCCCCGCGCCGAAGTAGCTGATCTCCGACGAGCCGCACGTCTGGCACTGGCGCGGGCGATTCTCGCGCCCGTTGCAACGGTGGCAGATCAGCGTCTCGCGGTCGCCGTGATAGACGTAGGGGATGTCGCAGCGCGGGCAGCTGAAGACGCCGCCACAGGCGTGGCACTGCACGAAGGTGGAGAGGCCGCGCCGGTTGAGGAAGAGGATCGTCTGCTCCTTCGCCGCGAGCGTCTCTTGCAGCAGGGCGATCAGCGCGCGGCTGAACGGGCCGGTGTGGCCGCTCCGCAACTCCTGGCGCATATCGACAGCCACCACGCCCGGCAGCTCCAGCGGGATCGCGCCGCGCGCCCCACCGGTGGCGGGACCGACGCGCCCATGCAGCTCCAGCAGGCCGATTTGCCCCCCTTCCGCACGCCAACGGGTGCCGATGTCGGGGGTGGCCGAGCCGAGGATCAGGGTGGCCGCGTTCAGGCGCGCAAGCTCTTCCGCGACGGTGCGGGCGTCGTAGCGCGGGTCGGGCGCGGCCTGCTTGTAGGACGACTCGTGCTCCTCATCGAGGATGATCAGGCCGATGTCGGGCGCGGGCGCGAAGAGGGCCGAGCGCGGGCCGATCACGATCGGGCGCTCGCCGCGCCGCACCAGCTCCCATTGGGCGTAGCGCTCGGCGTCCTTGAGTCCCGAGTGGAGGATCGCCACCTTGCCGGGGAAGCGGTTGGCGAAGCGGGCCACGATCTGCGAAGTCAGCGCGATCTCCGGCACCAGCACCAGCGTCTGCCGTCCCGCACGCGCGGTCGCCCCGGCAGCGCGGAGGTAGATCTCCGTCTTGCCGGACCCGGTGACGCCGTGCAGGAGGAATGGGGCGAAGCGCCGCGCCTGGAGCGACCGCGCGACCGTCTCCCAGACCTCGCCCTGCTCCGCCGTCAGCGGCGGCGGCGACTCGTAGCGGCGCGGACGGAGGGCTTTCGGCTCGGTCCGCCCCGGGGCGCCGAAGACCTCGATGAAGCCTTTCTCTTCGAGGCTGCGGAGGATCGCGCGGTTCGCCTCGGTCAGCCGGTAGACATCGCCGAGCGGCAGCGGCGCGACCGCCTCGACCTCCGGCAACGAGTTTTCTTCGTCGCGCAGCCACGCCACGCGCTCTCCTTCGGCCTTCGTCTCGCGCACCTCGTGCTTCCCGATCCGGGCCTGTCGGCGCAGCAATTCCAACACCGCCGCCTGGCGCGGGGAGCGCGGGCCGACGAGCGCGGTCGGCTCCTCCGTGCCGAGGGCGGCGGGGAGGATGCGGACCCAGCGTTCCTCGCGCGCCCGCGGCACCTCGTGGACGACGCGCGCCACCCGCTCGATCAGGCCGAGCCGTTCGAGGTGCGGCACCACCGTGACGAGGCTGCTGCCGAACGCCTCCTGCACGGCGGTCAGGCTCGTCTCGCCGCGCTCTTCGAGGAAACCGAGGAGTCGGCGCGCTTTCGGCGAGAGGTCGCTGAGCGGCGGCGGTGCGCCGGTGGTGACGAGATGGACGACGCTGCGCCGCGATGCGCCAGGGGGGAGCATCGGCAGGGCGGCCTCGAAGAGGGAGCAGCAGTAGCGCTCCGCCATCCACGCGGCGAGCGTCAGTTGGTGCGGGCTGAGGCGGAATTCGGGCTCGACCGGCGCGTGGATCGGGCGGGCGGCGAAGTCCGGCTCTTGCGCGTGCGTGGCGACGATCACGCCGAGGACGAGCTTCTGTTTCAGCGGTGCCCAGATCAGCTGGCCGCGATCGATCCGCCCGCGCAGCCGCGCCGGGATCTCGTAGGTGAGGGTGATCCGCCGATCGCCGCCGTAAGTACCGTTGATCGCGACCTCGGCGTAGGGCAGCGCCTCGCGCAGCGGCGCGGGCGGCGTCGCCGCATCGAGCGAGCGGGCGGATTGCGACGGTTCCTCGGCATACTCTTCCATGTGAGAAGTGTAGCACCCGAACGTACGTGCTGCGAAGGGAGTGGCACGGACCCCGCGCCCTTCCGTACATAGTGGTAGGTTCGATCATCGCGGTAAAGGAGGACGGATGACGACATTACGCGAAGAGGTGCGGACAGGGCACGGGACGGAACTCCGCTGGCGACAGCCGGAGGCGTCCAGGCGACGCTACACATTGCAGCGCGAGGGTGTGGACACACCGTTGGCGATCCTCGATTGGCGCTCGCTCTGGGGGACGTTCGCCACCGCGACGGTGGGCGAGACAGCCTGGACCTTCAAGCGCACCGGTTTCCTGCGCCCGCGCGTGACCGTGCGCCTCGCTGGCGGCGATGACGATCTCGCGACGTTCGAGGCCAACTGGCACGGTGGCGGCATCCTCAGCATCGCGGGCGGCGCGACATTCGACTGGAAGGTGGCGAACTTCTGGCATAGCCAGTGGGATTGGTGGGACGCCAGCGGTGCGGAGCTGCTGCACTTTGCCAACAAGCAGGGCTTCGTCCAACAGGAAGCGGTCGTGGCAATCTCGCCGGATGCGGCGCAGTTACCCGACCTCGAGCTGCTGACCGCGCTCGGCTGGTATCTCCTGATCCTCGCGGCCAACGATGGCGCGGCCACCGCCGCCACGACCGCCACGACCGCCGCGATCGTGACGAGTTGAGCGCGCCCGTAATTGGGACGGGGTTGCGCGCGTAGAAAGGCGTTGCGAGGCGGAACTACATTGGCGACGGTCGAAAGCGCTGGAGCAGCGCTTTGTCCTCGTGGCCGATGGGAGCGCCGCGCCGCTCGCAGAACTCTGGTTGCAGTCGAATCGCCGCGCCGCCGCGTCCTATGGCACCCGAAATTTCCGGCGTAGCGGCAATTGGCTGCCGACGATCACCGCCCGTCGCGCCGATGACGGCGTGGAAATCGCCAACGCCAACCAGGATCGGCGCGGCAGGCGGACGCTCCAGACGGCGACAGGGCCGATATTCACTCGGCGCAGCGCCGGTCTAGCGCGGCCAGAGCACCACAAGACGTCTGCTATACTCGCCGCTTATTCGGTCGCTCGATGGTGAGCGGCGCGATGTTGCAGCGGGAGGAGTGGGCGAACATGCGGGCGTTGCTCAGCGTGTCGGATAAGACGGGCGTCGCTGACTTCGGGCGCGATCTGGTGGCGCTCGGCTGGGAACTCTTCTCCACCGGCAATACCGAGCGCGCCCTGCGCGAGGGCGGCGTGGCGGTGCAAGGCATCGAGGCGCTGACCGGCTTCCCGGAGATGCTCGATGGCCGGGTGAAAACCCTCCACCCGGCGGTACACGGCGGTATCCTGGCTCGCCGCGATCTCCCCGAACACCTCGCGACCCTCGCCGAGCACGGGTTCGGTCCGATCGATATGGTCGTCTCCAATCTGTATCCCTTCGCGCGGACGATCGCCGATCCGCAGATCGCCCTCACGGAGGCATTGGAGCAGATCGACATCGGCGGCCCGACCCTCACTCGCGCCGCCGCCAAGAACTTCCCCGACGTGCTGATCCTGACCGATCCCGCCGATTACGCCCCGACGGTCGAGCTGCTGCGCGCGGGCGCGGTGCCGCTCGCCTGGCGACGGCGGTTGGCGGCGCGGGCCTTCGCCCACGTCTCCGCCTACGACGCGCTGATCGCGCGCTACCTCCGCGCCGATCTCGATCTGAGCGCGGACGACGAACTCTTCCCGCGCGAACTGTCGATCGGGCTGGAGAAGCTTCAGGGGATGCGCTACGGCGAGAATCCACACCAGCGCGCCGCTTTCTACCGCGTTCCCGCGCCCGGTGTGGCCCCCGCCGGACTGGCGACCGCGCGGCAGCTACACGGTAAGGAACTCTCGTACAACAACATCATGGATGCCGACGCCGCGTGGGGCGCGGCGACCGACTTCGCCGGGCCGTGCGTGGCGATCGTCAAGCACACCCTGCCGTGCGGGCTGGCGACGCACGACGATCTGGCGGAGGCGTACCGGCGCGCGCTGAGCGGCGACCCGGTCTCGGCGTTCGGCGGGATCGTCGCGGCGAACCGCCCGATCGACGAGGCGACCGCCACAGAAATCGCCGGAACCTTCTTCGAGATCGTCCTTGCGCCCGACTTCACGCCCGGCGCGCTGGCGATCCTCCAGAAGAAGCGCAATCTGCGCCTCCTCGCGTGTGGCACGTCCGAGGCGTCCTCGCGCCCGGAAGATCGCCTGGAGGTGCGCCAGGTGCGCGGCGGGCTGCTGGTGCAGACGCCGAACGAACTGGACGAGGATCCGGCGAGCTGGCGCGTCGCCACCAAGATCGCACCGACCGCCGCGCAACTCGCCGATCTGGCCTTCGCCTGGCGCGCGGTGAAGCACGTCAAGTCGAACGCGATCGTGATCGCCGGGGACAATACCCTGCGCGGCATGGGCGCGGGGCAGCCGAATCGCGTCACGTCGGTGGGGTTGGCGGCGGCGCGCGCGGGTGACGGCGCGCGCGGTGCGGTCCTCGCGTCCGATGCTTACTTCCCCTTCCCGGACGGGATCGAGGCCGCCGCCGCCGCCGGGGTAGCCGCGATCGCCCAGCCAGGCGGCTCGATGCGCGACGACGTCTGCATCGCCGCCGCCGACGCGGCCGGGATCGCGATGGTCTTCACCGGGGTGCGGCACTTCCGGCACTGAGTGGTAGGAGCCAGCGACGGTGCATTCGGTGCCATCTCTCGGATTCGGGCGCGTCGGCACTCGTTGCGGACGTGCCCATCCGCTTTCTACGGTGTGGGGGCATTCGGGTCGAGGCGAGGTGAGCGCATTGCGCGTTCGGCGCGTGTCGAGAGAAAACCGATGACAGGGCCGCAGCCGATCATCCAGGCGGGCGCGCTGACCTTGCGCCCGCTCGCGCCCGGCGACGCCCCGGCGCTGCACGACGCCGGGCAGGACGAGGCGATCGGGCGCTACACCTCAATCGCCTGGCCGTTCACGATGGAGGCGGCGAATGCGCTGATCGCGGATGCGATGGCGGGGTGGGCGGCGGGTGCCGCCGTGCGCTTCGCGATCGTGGAGGATGGGGACGCGGGGGAAGCTTTCCTAGGGACCGCGAGCCTGCTGCACATCTACCCGGAACGGGGCGATGCGGAGATCGGTTACTGGCTCGCTGCGGCGGGGCGCGGGCGCGGGCTGGCTCGACTGGCGGGCGGCGCGCTCTGCGACTGGGCGTTCGGGCCGTTCGGGTTGCGGCGATTGCACCTACTGACTGATCGAGAGAATACGGCCTCGCAGCGGCTCGCCCTCGCCTGCGGCTTCCACGCGAATGGGACGACCGTCTGGCACCACCCGACCGATCCGCAGAAAGATGCGCTCTGCCTCCTCTTCGAGCGTGAGGCGGGGCAGGATATCGCGCCGCCCGCACCTGCTCGTGCTGAGTAGTCGCTGTGGCAAATGCGCAGGGTCGCCCGCATTCTTGTGGGCGGCCCCTTGTATGCTATACGCCTGAATCGGCCAACGTTCGTCGTCAGAGCTTGATGATGCCGCGTTGCAGCGCCTGGCTGACCGCCTCGGTGCGGCTATCCACATTCAGCTTCTGGAAGAGGATGTTGGCGTGGAACTTCACCGTCCGCTCGGTGATGAAGAGGTCGCGGGCGATCTCCTTGTTGCGATACCCCTTCGCCATCAGCGATAAGACCTGCATCTCGCGCTCGGTCAATGTCTCCTCACGGTCGCCGCGCAGAAGATCGCCGACGCGGTTCAGCAACTTCGTCGCCACGGCGGGCTGGAGGAGCGAGCCGCCGCTATTGACCACGCGCACCGCGTTGAAGATCTCGTCGCGAGGCACCCCTTTCAGCAGATAGCCGCGCGCGCCCGCCTGCACCGCCTGGAGGATCCGCTCGTCGGTGTCGTAGGCGGTGAGGACGAGGATGCGCGTCTCGGTGGTCGCGGCGATAATCCGCTGGATCGCCTGGACCCCATCGAGGCCGGGCATCTCCAGGTCCATCAGCACGACGTCGGGGAGCAGCGCCGTGGCCTGCGTCACCGCTTCCTGCCCATCCCCGGCCTCGCCGACGACCTCCATATCGGTCTGCGTGCCGAGCATCATCACCAGCCCTGCACGCACGACCGGGTGATCATCGACTACCAGAATACGAATCATGGCCCCACCACCTGCATGCGGGAAAGGGCCGACGGTCCGTGCCGATCGCCGCGCCCCGCGCAATTATTCACTTGATCGGTCCACAGTATACGCCACGCGGCGGCGCTTACGCTTCGCTCGCGGGGCGCAGCGCCTCGGACGAGGCGGGGCTGCTGCGTTCCAGGCCGTGGAAGGGCACCGTCACACGCACGCTCGTCCCCTCATCCGGGGCGCTGTCGAGGTGAAGTTGCCCCCCGAGCAGGGCAACCCGCTCGCGCAAGCCGATCAGGCCGAAGCCGCCATCGACGCCGCCCGTACGCTGCGCGCCCGGATCGAAGCCGACGCCATCGTCGGTGACCGCGAGGATCAGCGAGCCGTTCCAGCGTTTCAGGGTCATATCGACCTGCGTGGCGCGGGCGTGCTTACCGATATTGCTGAGTAATTCTTGCACGATCCGGTAGAAGCCGGCCTCCAGGTGGGAGGGCAGGCGTCCCTCGACGCCGTGGACGCGGAACGAGCCTTCGATCTGGTGCTCGCGGGCCATCTCGCTCAGCAGCAGATCGAGCGCTTCCGGCAGCGTCTGGTCTTGCAACGGCGCGGCACGGAGGTCCATCACCGAGCGGCGGGCCTCCTCCAGATTGGCGCGGGTCAGCTCCAGGCCGCGCCGGACCTTCTCGCGCGCCTCGTCGTGCCGTTGCGGCTCTTCGAGGAGGGTATCCGCCACTTCGAGTTGCAGGGTGACGGCGGTCAGGCCCTGCGCCAGGGTATCGTGGATCTCGCGGGCCAGGCGGTTACGCTCTTCCGCCGTCGCCAGCTCGCGACTGCTGGCGTAGAGGCGGGCGTTCTCGACCGCGAGGGCGGCGGTGTCGGCGATCGCCTCGACCAACCGGGCCTGCGCGCGGGTGAAGCGGTATTGCGCGCGGATCGCGGCGACGATTGCCACGCCGAGGGTGCGCCCCTTGGCGATCAGCGGCACCGCCAGGAGGGAACGCAGGCCGAGGGCGCGCACCAACGCCTTGTTCATCTGCGTCACCTGCTCGACCTGGCTGGTCATCTGCGCGTGGCCGCTCGCCATCACCTCCCGCAAGAAGGGCTCGTCCGCGACGGTGATCGCCAACTCCCCCGCGAGGCCGCCGAGCGCGCCGCCGTTGAGGCCGACCCCGGCCCGCGGGATCAATCGCTCCCCTGCGTCGTCGAGGAGATAGACGCCGCAGGGGAGGTCGTCCACCGCGCTGGAGAGGCCGCGCGCCACGATCTCCAGCACCTCATCGAGGAGGAGGGAAGAGGTCGAAGCGGTGGTCACATCGAGGATGCTCGTCAATTCCTGGCGGCGGCGGCGCTCGGCCTCGAAGAGCCGGGCGTTCTCGATCCCGACCGCCAGACCATCGGCCAGCGTCTGGAGGGTCGCGACATCGTCGCTATCGAAGGCCCCGATCCGGGCGCTCTCCACGTCCACGACGCCGAGGAGGCGATTGCCGAGGACGATCGGCACCGCCACCTCCGCGCGGCTGTCGGAGACGGAGGCGGTACGGAGGAAACGCGAGTCCTGGGCGACATCGTTGACCAGCAGCGGGCGACGGGTCGCGGCGGTGATGCCGACGATGTGCGCCCCGAGCGGGATCCGCAGCCCGATATCCGAGGGGCCATCGCCCCGGTTCGCCTGCGCCTGCAAGACGAGATCGTCGTACTCCGGGTCGTAGAGGAGGATGCTGACGTGGTTGTAGTCGAAGCGGTCGCGCATCGTCCCCGCCACCTGCGGCAGGAGGTGTTCGACCTCGCGGATCGAGACGAGGGTGCGGCTGATCTCGTTGAGGGCGCGCAACTGCTCGACGCGGCGCTGCTCGCCGGCGTAGGCGCGCGCGTTCTCGATCGCCACCGCGCAGCCGCTGGCGATCGCGCTCAACAGGGTCGCATCCTCCACCGTGTAGCAGCCAGCGGGGGTGGCGAGGGCGATCACCCCCAGGTGCCTGCCGCCGATCGTCATCGGCACGCCGAGCCACGAGAGCGCGCCGCTGACGAAGCGCGGCGACCCCTGCACCCCGCGCTGGCGGCACTCGGCCCAATAATCGTCGGTGAGGATCGGGCGCCCCTCGGCCACCACCAGCGGGGAGAGGCCGTGGACGAGCGGCAATCCCTCGCGCTCGACGAGCCGCACCCCGTCGTTGTACCAGCGCCGCGCGATCAGCGCGCCCGTGGTCGGGTCGTTGAGGGCGATGTAGAAGGTGCTGGTATCGAAGAGGCGGGAGCAGCCGAGGTAGATCGCCTCGTGCAGGCTCTCCACATCGAGGATCGCGGCGAGGGCGCGCAGGAGATCGTTGAGGTTGGTCAGCTGCGAGAGGCGTTCCTCGCGCCCCATCAACAACTGGGCATTGTCGATCGCCACGCCGATCTGATCGCCGATCGAGCCGATCAGCGCGAGGTCGCGCGCTCGCTCGCGGCGCGCGCCGGTCGCGGTGCCGAGGACGTTCAATACCCCCAGGATGCGATCTTTCGCGCGCAGGGGGATGCCGAGATAGCGCACCTCCGCGTCGTTGCCCGGATCGAGCGGGAAACCATCGAGCAGCGACGGCAGCGCGCGGGCGTCATCGAGGACCAAGGGCTCCCCGCGCAGCGCCACCGTGCCGATCGGGCCGTCACCGAGACGGATCGCGGGCGGGGCGGGGCGCTCGTCCGGGCCGGGCAGGAGGCCGCGCTGGCTGTGCAGTTCCAGGTTCAGGCAGTCGCGGTCGAGGAGGTAGATCGTGCCCGTCTCCAGATCGAGCGCATCGAGGGTGCTGTCCAGGGCGTCATCGAGGATCCGGTTGATGTCCAGCGAGCGACTCGCCACCGCCCCGATCCGATAGAGGGTGGAGAGTTCCTCGGTGCGGCGGGTCGACTCGCGGAAGAGGCGGGCGTTCTCGAGGGCGATCGCCGCCTGATCGGCGAAGAGGCCGAGGAGTTCGACGTCGGCGGGGACGAAGGTGCTGCCATCGAGCTTCTCGACGCCCAGCACCCCCACCACCCCCTCGCGGGCGCGGAGGGGGGCCATGATGCTGGCGGCGCTCTCGCGCTGCGGGGCCGTCTTGGCGTCGGCGGCGACGAGGAGATGGCCGCTACGATAGACGCGCCCGACCGTCGTGTCGCTGATCGCCATCGCGGGGGGATCGTAGGGGGAGCCGTCGCGCGTGACGCAGAGGGCCGGACGGAGGAATTCGCCCGCCTCGTCGGGGAGGTAGATCGCGGCGGCGTCGGCGTCGATCAGCTTCACCACCTGCCGGGCGATCAGGTCGAGGGTCAGCGTCTCGTCGCGCTCCTGGGCGACGGCACCCGCCACCATTTGCAGGCTGAGGAGGCGTTCCTCCGCCGCGCCCATCGCCTGCGAGCGGGCGTGCAAGGCGCGCTTCAATTTGGCGGTGTAAGCCCGACTCAGCTCCTCGGCCAGCAGCGCCAGGAAACCTTCGATCAACGCCTGTCCGCGCTCCAGCCCGAGGCGGCGCAGGGTAGGGGTGGCGGCGGGGCCGAACGAGAGGATCGCGCGGATGCTCTCGCCGAGGCCGACGCCGATACCATCCTGCCGGTTGGCCCAGGAGGTGGCGAGACGCCGGGTGGCTTTGCGCTCGCCGCGATTGAGGTAGTCGATCAGGGCGTCGATGGTGGGCGGGGCAAATTCTTCGAGATGGGCTTCGGGTTGTTTACCGTGGAAGTCGCGCGGGATGTCGCGTAAGGTGCGGAGCCAGGTGCCGAGCAACGTCGCTCGTTGCGCACCGATCGCCGCACCGAGGCGGCGGCTCAATTGGAGCTGCTCACCGATCGTCACCATCGCATCACGCTATCCATATAGTGGGCAGAATAGTGGGCGAAGTGGGCCAGTCCCCCCAAGGGAAGCCCCTGAGCGAGTGGGCCAGTAGGGAAACCCGAAGGATGCCGATCGCTGCGGCCGTTCCCGCACCCTCTACTGGCACACTCCGCCCCCTGCGCGATCCCGCACCGATCGCGCGCCACCCGGACCAGTATCACCGCCGACCATGTAGCCGATCGCCCCGCCGCCACGTATTTGCACAAGTATAGCGAATGGTGCGGATACCCGACGCCGCCCATCTGATCGGGCCGGGGGGCTGTCCTGTCGGACAGGCGCGGAGGAAATCCAGGCCCCCTGCTATACTGACCCTAACTCCCGTAAACTGAGCCAGATGTGCGCGTGGCCGGTGTTTCGAGGGGCGGGGAGAAGGCGTCGCGACGGGTCATTCGTCTGCTACAACCGTGTGAAGGGTGAGCGATGCTGCAAGATCTCGCCAAGCTCCTCGAACGTTTCCTGACCGACTACGGGTATCTGGCGATCTTCGTGCTGATGTTCGTCGAAGAGGCGGGCCTGCCCTTGCCGCTGCCGAACGAGGTGGCCCTGATGTACGTCGGCTACCTCGCCTATCAGGGGCGGCTCGATGCGAACATCGCCGGGCTGGTGGCGACGCTGGGGGCGACCGGCGGCTCCGCGTTGCTCTACTACATCGCGCGGCGTGGCGGTCGTCCGCTGATCCACCGCTTCGGGAAGTTCATCCACGTCACCGAGGAGCGGCTCAACCAGGCCGAGCGGGTGGTGGCGAAGTGGGGGCCGATCTCGATCCCGATCGCGCGCCTGACGCCGGGCCTCCGCATCGCGACCACGATCGTCTCCGGCGTGCTGAACGTCTCGTATAAGGTGGTGCTCGTCTCGGTCATCGGGGTATCGCTCATCTGGTCCTATTTCTGGGTCCACCTCGGTCGCGCCCTCGGCGATCGCTGGGAGGAAGGGGCGCAGACCTTCGAGCGCGCCGGGCGCTGGGGCGTCCTGGTGATCATCGTCATCATCGCGATCGTGCTGCTGGTGCGCTGGCTGCTGAAGCGTCGGGAGACGCGGCAGGTCGCGACCGCCGTGGCCGAGGTGGTGGACATCGAGCCGCCACCGAGCGAGGGGGAGCTACGGGCGCGCGACGAGCACGAGCAGGGTCGCGAATCGGTAGCATCCGGCGATCGCCACTAGCGGTGCCCCGTCCTGACGGGCGTAGCCCCGACAGGGAGGCGCTGTCCGATCGGGCTACGCCGTACGATCAAGAGCCGACGCTTGCGATAAGGTCCATACTCGATAGGCACGGGGGGCGGGGTGAGCAGCGGCGGGAAGAACGCCGACCACCCCACCCCCGGCGTTGTTACATCTTCGGGCCAACCGTACCGACGTTCGCCACCGACGCATCATCGCCAATCGCGCGGGGTGGCGACCCATACGTTGCCGAGTCGCGCCCGGTCGCGCTTTTCGCCGTACTGCGCCGGTGGTGTGAACGTGGACGGGCGCAAATCGCCCGCGCGCTCAGTCGCGCGTTGCGCCGGAAGGTGCGGGGCCGAGGTAGCGCCCGTACCCAAGCGCCGCCATGATCGCCGCGCTCGACTGCCCGCGAGAGACACGCCGGGTGAGCTGGCCGCTCTGCGGGTCACGCTCGATGATCAGCTCTTTGGCCTCCGGTAGCAGGCAATGGTGGACGCCGCGCACCCCCGACAGCATCTCCTGATAGGCACCGGTCCCGAAGAAGCCGAGATAGAGGTCGTCGCCCGGCACCGTCTCCGGCAGGGTCAGATAGCCCGGCGTGCCCGCCTCGCGATAGACATCGTCGGAGTCGCAGGTGAGGCCACCGAGCCAGACCTGCCGGGTCGGGCGATCGCAGCCGTTGAGCGGCAGGACGATGAACTTCTGCCCGATCCCCCAGCTATCGGGCAGGGCGACCATCAGGCTGCTATCGACGATGTACCAGTGCGCGTCGGCGGTCGCGGTCGGCTTCTCCTCGATCACGCGGAAGAGGTGCGCGCCGTGCTCGGCGGTGGTGTAGCGCCCGAACTCCCCGACGATCGTCGGCTCGGGAACGCCGCGACGCGCGCAGACCGCGCGCACCCCGCCAAGCAGGAGGCGGGCGAAATGGGCGTAGTCGAAGTCGAAGTCGAGGCTGTACGGGACCGGCACGCCGCCGCCGAAGTCGAAGTATGCGAGCGTGGGGTGGCGCTCTTTGAGGGTGCAATAACACTCGACCGCGAAGAGGAGGGAGGCGACGAACGCCTCCTCATCGTCGAGCTGCGAGCCGAGCATCGCGTGGTAGAGGCGCAGCGAGAGGTGCGGCAGCGCCTCGATCCGCGCGGCCTGCTCCGCCAGCTCTGTGAAGCCCATCCCGAAGCGGGATTCCACGCTGTCGAGCTGTTCGCGGGTGGTGACGCCCTTATCGATCCGCTGGCGCAGCCCCACCATCAGCGACAGATCGAAGCCCGCGAAGGCGTCGATCTCTTCCGGCCCGTCGAAGACCGGCAGGACGTTGGTGTACCCCTCGCGGCGGAGCGCCATGATGCGCGCGGCGTAGGAGGGGATCTTGAAGCCATTGTTGATGATCAGGCGCTCCGGGGGCAGGATGCCATGCCGCCAGAGGAGGCGCGCGATGTCGATGTCGTAGGCCGAAGAAGTCTCGTAATGCGCGCCGCCCTCTAAAGCGTGGCGGATCACCTCTTCGGCGACGTTCGCCTTCGACGCATTGGCGTAGACGAAGCCGCCCGTGTAGCCGACGGCGGCACCGGCCTCGCCGAAAATCGCGATCATCCGCGCGACCCGCTCGGTGATCAGCGGCGTATAGACGAGTTCGAGCGGGGAGCCGTATTCGCGGGTGAGGGCGTAAAGGTCGAGATCGCGGAAGTGGAGGTGCCCGGCGCGCACGCTGAGGGTGTCGTTGAGCCGCCCGTCCGGCGCGGTCTGCGGGTAGCGACCGCGCAGATAGTCCAGGTATGTGCTCACGCTCCCACCATCCCTCCCTAGACTCTCGCCACCGCGCCGCTTCCATGATGGTATGTAGCACAAGGCCCTGGCGCGATGCAAAAGGTTGCGCGGGGCCAGGGGCGCGGATCGTGTGATCCGCGCCCCTGGCCCCTCGGTCAATGGTGTTCGAGTCGCGCGTTAGCGGTTACGGTGCCGGGCTCGCCGAAGGGCTCGGACTCGGCGACGGGCTGGCGCTGGGCGAAGCGCTTGAGCTCGGCGACGGGCTGGCGCTCGGCGAAGCGCTTGAGCTCGGCGACGGACTGGCACCTGGTGATGGCGATGAGCTCGGGCTGGGTGAAACGCTCGGCGATGGGCTCGGCGAGGCGCTCGGGCTCGGCGACGGCGTAGCGGTCGCGGTAGGAACCGCGGTCGCGGTCGCGGTCGTGACCGGCGTGGCGGTGGGCGTCGCGGTCGGCGGGATGACATCGCCCACCGCGCGGGTCTTGAAGCCCGCGTCCGCCGTCTGCGAGATGTTCCCGACGACATCGCGCGAGATGATCACGAAGTGGTAGTTCTGGTTTGGCTGTAGCGCTTGCAGGGACACGGAGTGGAACTTCGCCAGTTCCAGGTTCCCGGCAAGATGGTCGTACTGATCGGTGGTGCCGAACTTGACTTCGCTGGTGGCGGCCTCATCGGTCTTCCAGACGATGCGGACGCTCGTCGTGGTCACGTCGGTCACGACCAGCTCGGTGATCTTCGGCGCGACCTTATCGGCGTTCTGCGGATAGCGCCAGGTGTAGTACTGGAGCCCGGTGTTCGCCAACTCCACCTGGAACGCGGTCGGGTTCGACGGCGTATAGGTCAGGCAGCGGCGCTCGAAGCACTGGATCAGCACGTCGCGGTTGCCGCCCGCCGCCTTCACCGTCGCCCAATAGGCTTCCGTGATCGGTAGGCCGGTCACGTAGAAGGTCGGGCTATAGATTGTGGCCGTGGTATAGCCACCGCTGGCATTGGTGACCGGGCCGGTACCCTGCAAGAACTGATAGAAGACCGAGGCGATGCTATGATTCGTCGTGACCCCCGAGATCACGCCCATGGAGGTCACACCGCGCGCATCGGCGCTGTTATTAACGGAACCATCCCGATTGAGCCGCTGCTTGATCGCATTGCCCGCCGGGATCGGCGGATCGTTGAGCACCTTGGCGAACGACGCATAGGTCGGGCTACCGCCGCCAGTATCGTCGAGATCACCGAAGGGGATCTCCGCCGGACTCGTCTTTCTAAACTGGTTGTCACCCTCTTGGACCTCGCCACGGATCATGTCGCGGGCCAGGAGCCCCTGGGTGACGAAGAAATCGGCGCTTCGGTCGCCGTTCGGGTTATTGATCTCCATGCGGCTCTTCTCGAAGTACTGGACGAGGTGCTTCCCGCTCGGACCCTCGACGTACCCTTCGGAGAGACCGGCCGTGATCTGATTACCCCAGGTGAAAGAACGCGACGCCTGCCCGTAATAGACCGGCTTGTCGTAGCGTTCCCAGACAGTCTGGAAGGCGGGATCCGCGAAGGCGGGGTATGTGACCGCCCCCTCGGCCTGCACCTGCGTGCTGGCTGGGAGGATCCCGATGGTGAGCGCCAGCGCCAGCGCCCCGATGATCAGCCGTGAGTTCTTCAGACGGTTCATGAGTCCGCTCCTCTCTCCTTGTCCGGTCTGCGTTTTCTCTGGCATCCCTACCTCCAACGCCTCCTTTCGCCCTGCTCGCTCCTTGCCTACGACGAACGTTCGCACCCCATCGCGCGCCGCATCACGAGGGAGACTGCTTCGTACAACGCTCGTATTCCGGCCTGGTTGTTGTAAACCGTCGTGCAAGATTCACGCCACTTGCGGCGGCGGCACGGCTGACGAGCGAGCATGAGCACCCTACTGGACAGCACTATACCATTACTGACAGGCTACTGACATTCTGAGCGAATGTCGCGCCGCACAGCATACGCTGCCGCCAGCCATACGCGCGAACGTGCTACCATTTCGTCCACGAACCAGCGTTGCGATCGATTCCTGCGTGGGAAGTGAGGGGTGCGATGCAGCCTTCATCGGCGAGCGGGCTGCGGCGAGACGCGGCCATCGGCGCGGTGGTCATCACCGGCGCAGCGAGCGGAATCGGCCGGGCGACCGCCCTGGCGCTGGCCCACACGGGCTGGCTGACCTTCGCCGGGGTCCGCACCGATGACGCGGCGGAGCGACTGGTCGCGGCGGCGGGCGCGCTCGGTGTCGGCACGCTGCTGCGCCCATTGCTCCTGGATATCACCGATGACGCGCAGATCGCGGCGGCGGCGGCGCTCGTCGCCACGGAGTGCCGGCAACGTGGCGTGCGGCTACGCGGTGTGATCAACAACGGGGGGATCGCGATCGCCGGGCCGCTCGAACTCGTGCCACTCGCGGGGCTGCGCGCATCGTTTGCGGTCAACACCGTCGGCGCAGTGGCCGTGACGCAAGCCTTCCTACCGCAGTTGCGGGCCGGGCGCGGGCGTATCATCAATCTCAGCAGCGTCTCCGGGCGCGTCGCGTCGCCTTTCCTCGGCCCGTATGCCGCGTCCAAGTTCGCGCTTGAAGCGCTCTCGGATGCGTTGCGCGTCGAGTTACGCCCGTGGGGGATCCGCGTCATCCTGATCGAGCCGGGACCGATCGTCACGCCGATCTGGGAGAAAGGGTTCGCGCTGGCCCTCGGCACCGAGGATACGCTCGACACTTCATCCTATGCGCCGTTCCTGCCGCGCGCACGAGCACGCTTTCTCCAGGCGGCCGCGAGCGGTCAGGCGCCGGAACTCGTCGCGGCGACGATCGTGCGTGCGCTGACCGTGCCACGTCCGCGCGCGCGCTACCTGCTGACACGCGGACCGATCGGCTTCACCCTCTTCGCGCGCTACGCCCCGGATTGGCTGCGCGATCTCGCCTTCGGCATGGCGCTCGGCTTGCGGAAGCGCGCGGTGCAGGGGCAGCCGGTGCGACGAACGGACGAAGAGGGGCGATGACCGCACGGAATGAACAAGCACAATTCAACGAGCGCGGGCGCTACCTGGTGATCCCGCGCACGCTCGTCTTCCTCACGCAGGGGGATGCGGTGCTGCTGTTACGGGGCGCACCGACGAAACGCCTCTGGGCCGGGCGCTACAACGGCCTGGGGGGTCACCTGGAGGCGGGCGAGACCTTCACGGCGGGGGCGCTGCGCGAGGTCGCGGAGGAGTCCGGGATCGCCCCATCGCAGATACGCGACTTCGCCCTGCGCGCGCTCCTCAACATTGAGGGGGCACCACGCGGCGTCCTGCTCGCCGTCTTCGTGGGGGAGGCGCTGACTCGCGCCGTGCGCCCGTCCCGCGAGGGGACGCCGGAATGGATCGCGCGCGCGGCACTGGGGGCGATCGCCATCGACGAGGTCGATCGCCTCCTGCCACGCCTGCTCGATGCGCGCGGTGTACTCCACGGGCATCTGCGCTATGATGCCGCCGGGGCTGTGGAGGCGTTCACCCTCGAATAATCTCGCGCGAACGGGCGACACCCGTCCGCTGGTCCCGATGTAGACGATGTATAACGTGAAACATTCCCGGTCGTGCGGGAGGAAGGGCTCAGATGAACCGCGAGGAGCTGAAAGCGCGCGTCGCCGCCGAGATCGATCGCCACCAGGACGAGATCATCGCCATCGCCGAGCGCATCTGGAGCGATCCCGAACTCGGCTTCAAGGAATTCCGCACGGCGCAGATCGTGATGGAAGAGTTCGGGCGCCTCGATCTGCCGCAGCGTTCGGGCCTCGCGATCACCGGGGTCAAGGCGATCGCCGACAGCGGTAAGCCGGGTCCGACCGTCGCGATCATCGGGGAGCTCGATTCGATCCTGGTCGCCGATCACCCCTCGGCCAATCCCGAGACCGGCGCGGCACACTGCTGCGGCCACAACGCCCAGATCGCCAACATGCTCGGGGCCGGGATCGGCCTGATGGAGTCTGGCGTCCTCTCCGAATTGAGCGGGCGGGTGGCGCTGATGGCCGTCCCGGCGGAAGAGTACGTCGAGATCGCCTACCGCTCGGAGTTACGCCAGCAGGGGAAAATCGAATTCCTGGGCGGCAAGAGCGAACTCGTCCGGCTCGGGGAGTTCGACGATGTGGACATCGCGATGATGGTCCATACATCCAGCCAGGATTCGATGGAAGGGGTTTTCGGTTCATCGGAGTCGAGCAATGGTTTCGTCGGCAAGAACGCCCGCTTCGTCGGTCGCGCGGCCCACGCCGCCGGCGCGCCGCACCGTGGCGTCAACGCCCTCTACGCCGCCACCGTCGCGCTCGACGCGATCAACGCGCAGCGCGAGACCTATCGCGACGAGGATGCGGTGCGGATTCATCCGGTCATCTCCCGTGGCGGCGACCTCGTCAACGTGATCCCGAACGATGTCCGCCTGGAAACCTACGTGCGCGGGAAGACGGTCGAGGCGATCGAGGGAGCCTCCACGAAAGTCGATCGCGCACTGAAGGCGGGGGCGCTGGCACTCGGCGCGCAGGTGGAGATCACGACGTTGCCGGGCTATCTGCCGCTCTTCAACGATCCGACGTTGCTGGAGCTCTTCAAGGCCAACTTTGCGCGCGATTACGACCCGAGCGAGTGGACTTCGCGCGGTCACGGTGCCGGTTCGACCGATATGGGCGACATCGCACACCTGATGCCGACGATCCACCCCTACGCGGTCGGTTCGCGCGGACAGGGGCACGGCAACGACTGGGAGATCGTCGACAAGTACATCGCCTATGTCCTCCCGGCGAAGCTGATGGCCCTCACCGCCGTCGATCTCCTCGCCGATGGGGCGCAGGAGGCGCACACGCTCCTCGATGGCTACACGCCGCGCATGACCAAGGACGAGTATCTGGAATTCATGCGTCGCGCCTTCGCCGAGGAGACGTTCGATGGTGCGGCATTCTAATCACGGACTGTCCGGGGAAGGGGAAGCGCGATGGCACGCAAGGACGAACTGATCGAGTTGGAGGAGGCGCGCGCCGCCTGGTTCGCGGAGTATCACGCGCCGCGCGAACTCCTCTGCCCCGAGTGCGAGCACCTTTTGGGCACACTCTTCTACATCACCTGGGCCGATCAGGTGGTGATGGACGCGCTGGGGGATAACACCTTCGGCGGCGTGCCGACCCAGGGCTTCTTCGTCCTCGTACCGCAGGAAGGTGCCCCCCTCACCGCGCTCCAGGGGCGTCATCGTTACGGGCGACTCGCGGAGGCGGAGGCACCCGGACCACCCGCCTGGATCGGCCTCCCCGGCGAGGTGGCCTGCGCCGGTTGCGGCGCGGCGGTGGCGATCCCCCACCCGCGCTTCCCGCAGCAGGCGCGGCTCGACGTGCTCCTCAAAGCGAGTGGCAAGGATCGGCGGCGCTGGCGGCGTGGCTGACGCGGGGTACCACGGATACTGCAATGATAAGGGGGCGGCACCAATAGTGCCGCCCCCTTATCGTCGTCCGTATAGTGCTGTGGCGCGCTCAGACGATCGGCGCTACGTCAACGCGCCCCAATTCCCCCACACTGCGTGCTAAAGAGTTGCCGCGCGCGGAAGAGGCGCATCCGCACCGTCGAGACCGGCAATCCGGTCGTCTCGCTGATCTCGTTGTAGGAAAGATCATGCCAATAGCGGAGTTCGAGGACGGCGCGATACGGCGCGGGCAGCTGATCGAGCCAGGCGCGGACTTCGTACTGGCGTTCACGGTGGAGCGCCACGGCTTCGGGCTGCTCCTCGGCACTCGCCGGGGTACCCAGATCGCCGCGCCCTTCGCTGGCCGCTTCGAGCGAGAGCGCGCGCTTGCGGCGCAGGGAATCGATGCACCAGTGCGAGGTGATGGCGAGGAGCCACGAGCCGAAACGGCTGCCGAGTTGATAGGAAGTCAGCCGGGTATAGGCACGAACGAAAGTCTCTTGCGCGGCATCTTCGGCATCGGTCGCATTGCCGAGGAGCCGATAGGCCAGCGCATAGACCGGGCGCTTGTACCGCTCGACCAGGAGCGTGAACGCCGCCGCATCACCATCGAGGATCTGGATGACGAGCATATCGTCGGTCCCGACTGCGGGGGCCGTCTCTGCGTTGCTGCGAGCAAAAGGAATGGCGGGGGTCGAGTTCAGCATTATCGCGGTCACAAAACCCTCCGAAAACGTGCGGGCCGATTGCGACAAGTCGTCGCCGCACTGTGGTCTCTGGGGATAGCATACGGTGCGGAAAGGGCGTTGCCAATCGCATGGATGGGGGAGAAGCGGGTAGTCCGAGAGGCTGTCCGCTTCTCCGCCAAATGGGGGAGAACGTTTGACCAATATAGGAAGGATCGCGGGTTGAGAATACGCGTATGCTCGTCACAGCACAGCGATCGGATGTAAAACGTGAAACATCCCGGTTGGGTCACAACGGGTTAGGGCACTTAGGAAAACGGGACGAGCCCCTCCTTCAGCGCATAGATCGCCGCCTGCGTGCGATCTTCGAGATGGAGCTTGGTAAGGATATTGCTGACATGCGTCTTGACCGTCTTCTCGCTGATCGACAGCTCCTCGCCGATCTGCCGGTTGCTGCGTCCCTGCGCGATCAGCGCCAACACCGTGTGCTCGCGCTCGGTCAGTGCGTGCTCCTCCGGCCCATGCCCGCCACCGATCGCGATCTCTTGCAGCAGTTTCGTGGCGATACCGGGCGCAAGGGACGCTTCGCCGCGTCGGGCCGCATGGATCGCCAGCGCCAAATCCTGCGGCGAGACATCCTTGAGGAGAAACCCGGTCGCCCCGGCGCGGATCGCGGCGAAGACCTTCTGATCGTCGCCGAACGAGGTCAGGACGATGATCTGGATCTCCGGCTGGGACGCCTTCATCCGCCGTACCGCCTCGATCCCGTCCATGCGCGGCATCATCAGGTCCATCAGGACGACCTGTGGCGCGAGTTCGCGCGCGAGTTGCAGCGCCTCCACACCGTCCTTCGCCTCCCCTACGACCGTCAGGTCGGCTTGGAGATCGAGGAAGGTTCGTAATCCTTGCCGCACTACCGCATGATCGTCCACCAGCAGCACCCGCACCGTGCCCTCATCCGCCCCCTGTCCGCGGTCGACCATGATGCCCCCCGCCGATTGCTCGCTCATCGCTCAGCCTTTCTCATATATGCGCTCACGACACCTGCGCCAGCGCGGATTCATGCTCGATCGTGACGAGGACGCGCGTGCCCCGCGCCGCCTGCGACTCAAAGGTCACCGCACCACCGAGCAACGCGGCGCGCTCGCGCATCCCGCGTGTGCCGAAGGCGTCCGTGCGGAGTGGACCGGTCGGATCGAAGCCCCGCCCGTCATCTTCGATCGACAGCGAGAGTGCAGTGCCGTCGTTGCGAAGCCGGATGATCGCACGCGACGCTGCCGCGTGCTTGATCACATTATTCAAAGCCTCCTGGGCGATACGGAACAGCTCGCGCTCCTGTTGCTCCGTGAGCCGGAGCGGCAGCGGCCCCTCGACCTGCACCTCCACCGGCAGCAAGTGCTCGTGACGCACGCGCTCGCCCCAACGCCGCAGGGCGACGACTAATCCCTGCTCGGAAAGCTCCGTCGGACGGAGGCTATGGATCAGATCGCGCATCTCCGCCAGCGTCTGTTGGGTCCGCTCGCGGAGTTGGGTCAACTGTTGCGCGGCGGCGGCGGTATCGCGATCGAGGAGCATACGGGCCGCCTCGATCGTGAGATTCATCGAGAAGAGCGATTGTGTGACGGAGTCGTGCAGATCGCGCGCGAGACGATTGCGTTCCTCCACGACCGCCAGGCTGAGCGCCCGTTCCTGCAACCGGCTCCGCTCGACGGCGGTGGCGAGTTGGTCGCCGAGCGCGAGCAGCGTCCGCTCATCCTCAGCATCGAGCGGCGCGCCGTGCGCCGCCGCCACGACTTCCAATACCCCGATCACCCCACCCTTGGTGGCGAGCGGCACGAGGAGACCGAGGCGTGTGCCCGCCTCATCATGCCCACCGAAGCGCCGCACGCCGCGCTGGGCCAGCACCCAGGCGATATCGTCGTCGGTTGCACGTGCAACATGCCGGGCGCACTCGGCAGACGGCGCGAACTGGATCCCGGCGGCGGTAAGGAGACCGATCCGGGCCGCCTCGTAGCCGAGGGTCTGTTGCAGCGTGGCGCTGACCCTGGTGAAGAGGGTATCGAGTTGCGCGATCGCCACGATCTGCTGGCTCGTCTGATTGAGCAGATGCAGCTGCGCCCCCCGTCGCCGCTCGGCTTCGTAAAGCCGGGCACCATCAAGCGCCGCCGCCGCCTGATCGGCGATCGCCGCGAGGATGCGACGATCCTGCGCGCCGAAGAAGTGCTGGCGCGGGGCACGGACATCGAGATAGATCACCCCCAGACGCCGCTCACGGGCGATCAGGGGCACGCTGATGAACGAGCGGGTGTCGAGGGCGCGGGCGAGTTCGCCGATCGCCGGTCGCTCGTCGTGGGCCGCGTCGGTGACCACCAGCATCTGCCCTTCGAGCATGTGCTGCTGCACGATCCCTTCCAGGCGCTCGCGATCGCCGGTGCCGAGGGGGGTCTGATGCGGCTCGAAGCCGTACTGATAGAGGCGCTGCACGGTCTGATGGGTCGCATCATCGGCGCGCGGATCGAAGAAGCCGACGATGCAACGATCCACACCGAGACTGTGGACGGCGTAGCGCGCGATCAGGCGGACGAGCCGATCCGGCTCCAATGTGCCGGTCGTCAGCTGGGCCATTTGCGCTAGCATCCCCGCCTCGGCGCTGCGCCCCTTCTCCGCCACGTAAAGGCGAACATTCTCGATGGCGCGGGCGATCTGACCGCCCGCCTGTTCCAGTAAGGCCCGTTCGCGCCCATCCGGTCGCCAGGAAGGTGGCGCGAGCAGCACCAGCAGCCCGCGTGTCCGCACCGCCGTATCGAGCGGCAGGGCGACGAGGGTTCGCTCATCGCCCGCCCAGCCTGCGAGGGACGCGATGACGAGTTGGTCCTGGTTCGACCCCAGGTCGCGGAGCGCCGCGTGCGCGAGATCGCGCACCAGCGGGCGCACCGACGTCGTATCGTGCGCAGCGCGATCGTGCCAATGCCAGCGCTCCCCGTCCTCATCGTAGAGGGCGATCGCCCCGCCGTGGGCGTCGAATGCGGCGCAGACGACACCCAGGCTGCGCGCGATGATCAAATCGAGGTCGAGCGAGCTATCGAGCGCCTCACCGACTTCGCTGAGAAGATGCAACTCGTGGTTACGGCGCTCGGTATCATCCAGGGCGGTACGCAGCGCCTCGCGCGATTCCGCGAGGCGCCCGGCCATCGTGTTCATGACGCTGCCGAGCATATCGAACTCGCTGGAGAGCCCGGCAACGACACGGGTTTCCAGCTGTCCGGCCCCGATCGCCGCCGCCGCGGTCGCCAGTGCCTCCAGCGGTCGGGTGATACTCAGGATAACGCGCCGCACGATCCAGAGCCCCAGGAACGCGGTGATGGTGGCGAAGACGAAGGTGAGCAGGATCGTGGTGGTGCGCGAACGCTGCGCTGCTTCGATCGCCGTATTCTGTGCGCCCTCCTGGGCAAGCTCGATCGCGGTGAGCTGTCGCTCGATCGCGGTCAACGTCGTCGTGCTCTCGGATTGCCAATTATTGAGCGCGTCACGTTCTGCGCCCCTGCCGCGTAGCGTGATCGCGCGATCGTCAGCGGCGTCGAGGGTGACGAATTGTCCACGCAGGTTGGCGATCGCCGCGCGTGAGGCATTGTCGCGCGCGGTATTGGCGACCTGATCGAGCGCTCCTTGCCGCGCCGTAAGGCTCGTGCGGTAGTCGAAGAGCGCGTTGTCATCGCCGCTGCTGAGGTAGGCAAGAAGGCGCAGATTGCTGTTGCGCTCGCTCGCCTGGAGGATCGAGAGATCGCGGTAGGCATGCGCGACCTGCGCGGTCGTGCCGCTGAGTTCCAGCATACTGGCCCAGTTGATCAGGAGCGCAACGCTGAAGACCGCTGCGACCGCCGCCGCGGCGATCGCGTAGAGGATGAGCAAGCGACGTCCCAGGTGACGGGTGCTGCGTCGTTCGCGCCAACGTGGCGGCGTTTCGTCGCTCCGTTGCATCGCTGCCCTACTGTCTATCGCTATCGTGCCACGTCTCGCCGTAGCCGGAAGTACTGCTGAGCGCGCGGTGTCCCGCGCACACAATTCGTCTTGAGAGTATAGGCAGCGGAGGGCGCGCGTTACCCTAGCCTAACGGTCCTATCTCTGGCCTGGCAGGTCATCGACCCGCGCCGCTCCCGCCGCGATGCATAGTTTCCCGTGAAACGTTGCGGCGGCCCCGCGTCCACATTCACACCGTCGCAGCGGTGGTACGAAGCGGCTTCGCTCCGCATCCTGCGCGCGTCGACCGAGCGGGAGCAACAAGGACATGATCGGTATGAGAGGCACCATCGAAACGGATAACTCCTTTCATTTCTCCGCTCCCGCTCCTCTCTATGTCTCTGTGTCTCCTGTTCCGTCCCTTCCCTCGTTTATTGAGCGCGTTCGGTCGGCGCCCGGACTGGCGTATACTAGATCCGCTATCCGCGCCGTGCCGCGTAGCCGTAGAGGATGATGGAGAAGGGTGACGATGGAACTGATCGTGCTGGGCGGGAGCGCGGCGGCCCCCAATCCGGGCGATGCCTCGGCGGGCTATCTGATCGTCAGTGGCGAGACGTCGATCCTGCTCGACTGCGGCTCGGGCGTCGTCTCGAAGCTGCGCGAGCAGTGCGACCCTCGTGCCCTCACCGCAGTCGTGATCTCGCACCTGCACTCCGATCACACCCTCGATCTCGTGGCGCTCCGCTATACCCTGCAATACGCGCCGCCCGGCCCTGGCGCGGCGCTCCCGCTCTATCTGCCACCCGGTGGCCGAGAATTCCTCGGCGGTCTCGGGGCGGTCTTCGCCTCGGGCAACGAGCGTCCCGCTGATTTCTGGGATCGAACCCTCACCCTGCTCGATTATGCGCCCCACCTGGCGTCAGGCGAGCCGTTGCGGATCGGCGGGCTCGCGCTGACCTTCGCCCCGATGCAGCACTACATTCCGGTCTGGGCGATCCGTATCGAGGAAGTGGCGACGGGGCGGACCCTGACCTTCTCCGCCGATACCGGTCCGCAGACACCATTGGCCGACTTCGCGCGCGGCTCGGACGTGCTCCTCTGCGAGGCGACGTTGCTCGAACAGACGCCGGGCAGCGACCCCGCCGACTGGGGCCATCTTACAGGACGCGAAGCGGGGGAGATCGCCGCCGAGGCGGGGGTGGCACGACTCGTCCTGACCCATCTCTGGACCGAATTGGGCTTCGAGAATTATCGCGGGGCGGCCAGCGCAGCCTTTCACGGCCCAATCGATCTGGCGCGGGCAGGACTCAGGATACGGTTCTGAGCATGCGGCGGCGCACTGCTAGCCTGAACCAGCGTGGTGGCTGCTGATTCAATCGCCCCATATACAGCCCTACGACGATAGGCTGGCCTGCTCCAGTATCCGGGGATTGCATTACCCATGAAGGGCCCATTACCCGCCTGCGCGGGCCGGAGAGGGGCAGGCCAAGCACTCTGCGGGGTGCTGTAACAGAGAGAATGTGGCATAGCACAAAGCAGCACACACCGGGTAGTGCTTCGAGCCATGCCACATCGAGCCGACCAGGAGCACAAGGAGGGGGCTCATAACCTCCGGTCATCGGGGCACCGCTAACGAATAGCGCTGACGAACCGCTTTCCCCGCGCGTCCGCACAGGTGGAGGTACGCCCAAGCCGGGTCTTGGGACGTCGTGGCAGAGCCTCCACCCGGGGGCGGCTGCCCTTCAAGGGGTCTTCGCATCAACGGCGGCCCACGTCGATGGGGCCGTGAAGTTCGCCACAACGATGATCAGAAAGTCGGCCAAACACGCCAACCGCCGACTCTCGGAGCGAAGCGATGGAAAAGGCGACCTCAACTCACGAGCTATCCTTCAGGCCGATAACACAATCTATTGTTATGAAGTCAATGTGTTGTATTGTTATCGAGGAACGCGAGCATCAGCCGAATATGCGTCCGATGGCCCTGTCGATACATGGCGGGATTGCTCAGTGCTTCGGGATCGCCGTCGATCGCCGCCGCGATCGGCCAACCGATCGCCCCTTCCAGCGCGTCGTCCGGCGTCGCCGTGCTCACCGCACCGGCGACGAGCGCCTGGCGGCAGTGCTCCTCCAGGACATCGAAGTATGCGCTGTTTTCGCGGAGCAGCGTCGGTTCCCGCTCCGGGGGCGCATGGCAGGCCAGGATGGTCCGCGCCCCGAGCGTGTCGAGCGTTCGCAACGTCGCGCGCAACTCCGGTAGCGCCGCGAGCGCATGGGCGAACGGGAACGGGCGCTCCGCCGCGTCCCCCACGAGCAGCGTCGCGATCTCCGGGATCAGGATCGCCAGATGATCGGCCGTGTGGCCCGGCGCGCGGAAGAGTTCGAGGGTCAGATCGCCGCCAGCGATCCGCAAGCGCTCGTCGAAGAGCAGCGTCGGCGGGATCGGCTCGACCGCCGCAAAGCGCTCCGGCTCGTCTGCACGCAGCCGCGTGAGCCGCGCCGCCACTTCCCCCGCCACGAAACGTGCCCCGCAGGCGCGCGTGGCGATGATCGGGGCCGGATCGGTGGCGGCGGGGCCGGCGAAGGCGCTGTTGCCCAGGCAGTGATCCCAATCGGCGTGCGTATCGACCGCCAGCAGCGTCCGCCCATCGCGCAGATACGGGCGCGCGATCGCGAGGAGCTGTTCGGCGGTGTCGGGGCCGATCAGCGTGTCCACGATCACCACGTAGCGCGTGGTCACGACGACGAAGACATCCACCAGCGTGCCACAGCGACAGATCAGGATCCGCTCGTCCCAGCCGTCGTTCGGCACGACCCAGACACGATCGCGATGAATGTCCGCCTCACTGGCGATCATGGCGCATCTCCTCCGCGTACTTCCTGTATCCGCGCCTGTTCCCGCCGTTCCCGGTGCAAGCAGCGCGCCCGTTCGAGGATCGGCCCCTGCCCTGGCAACATGTCGGCGGGGAGGGCATCGAGCGCGCAGAAACGCGCCTCGGCGATCTCCGCGTTCGCCCGGAACTGCCCGCCCTGATAGTCGCAGAGATAGTACACATCCACCTGCGGGCGACGGTAGCCGCTGCGAACGTGGAAGACCTCGCCGATGGCGATCGTCATGCCGGTCTCCTCGCGCAGCTCCCGCGCCAGCCCGAGTTCCAGGCGTTCGCGCCCATCGACCCAGCCCCCTGGCAGGCCCCAGGGGTGGCGGCGACGATAGGTATGGCGCAGGAGGAGGACGCGCTCCCGCTCATCGAAGACGACCCCGACCACGCCGACCAGAAACTTGGTGTTGCCGAGCCAGAGGATTGCCCAGCGCCCCCAGTGCGGGATCGGCAACGTCTTCCAGAGCCAGAGGAGCGCGGCATGGAGCCCTTCCGTCATCCGATCACCCACACCCCGGCCCGCTCCAGCGCGCGGACTGCCGCGTACAATAGCGTCGGACCGCCGATTCGCCGGAACGCGGTACGATAGGGTCCGACAGGCTATCATCCCGGAGGGATTGTAGCAGCGAACGAGCGGTGGAGGCGCAGATGGCGACACAGCAAGCGCCGGCGTGGCGCGACGATATCGGCGACGTGCCGGGTGTGCGCGTCGGGCATTACACCGATCTCGCCGCCCTGACCGGCTGCACCATCGTCCTGACCGAGGCGGGCGCGGCGACGGCGGTCGATGTGCGCGGCGCAGCCCCCGGCACGCGCGAGACGGCGCTCCTCGCGCCCGGTCGCACCGTCGATCGGACGCACGCGATCCTGCTTACCGGCGGCAGCGCCTTCGGGCTCGCCGCCGCCGATGGGGTGATGGGCTGGCTGCGCGAGCGGGGGATCGGCTTCCTTACCGTTGCCGGTCCCGTCCCGATCGTCCCCGCCGCCGTCCTCTACGATCTCGCGCTGGGCACGCCCGAACACCCACAGGCGGTGGCGGGTCGCGCCGCCTGCGACGCGGCGCACGCTGTCGGCGACGCGCCACTCGCACAGGGGAACGTTGGCGCGGGAACCGGCGCGACGATCGGGAAGCTGCGCGGGGCGGCGAGCGCGACCAAGAGCGGCCTCGGCTCGGCCAGCGTGCGCCTGTCGCTCGGCGCGCTCGGCACCATTACCGTGGGGGCGCTCGTCGCCGTCAACGCCTTCGGCGACGTGCGCGACCCGGCCACCGGTGGGATCGTCGCTGGCGCGCGGACGGAGGGGGGGCGCTGGCTCGATACCGCCGCCGCCCTCGCCTTCGGCTTCCCGGCCCCCGCCGACGCGGCGGGGACGAATACCACCCTGGCGGTGATCGCCACCGATGCGCCGCTCGACGGGTCGAGCGCCTCGCGCCTCGCACAGAACGCGCACGATGCCTTCGCACGCGCGATCTGGCCCTGCCACACCCCCTTCGATGGCGACACGATCTTCGCCCTCTCGACGCGACCCGGCACGATCGAACCGGCCCCACTCGCCGCCCTATCGGTCGCCGCCGAGGCGACCCTGGTACGCGCGATCCTGCGCGCCGTGGCGGCGGCGACCGGTGCGGGCGGACTCCCCGCCGCGGCCGAGTGGCGCGCGAACGGCGACTGAGCGCTGTGCTAGTATGCGGGCGTGGTGTGTATAGGGTATCAGGGAGGAAATGATGAGCGGGCAGGCTGGTAAAACGATCATCACAGCTGCGATCACCGGGGGGATCCACATCCCGACGATGAGCCCCTATCTGCCGATCACCCCCGACCAGATCGTCGAGGAGTGTGTGCGCGCGCACGAGGCCGGGGCGGCGGTCTGCCATATCCACGTCCGCGACCCGGAGACGGGGAAACCGGTCCCGCGCCTGGATCTCTTCCGGGAGATCGCCACGCGCGTCCGCGAGCGGTGCGACGTCATCATCTGCACCACCACGGGCGGCGCACCGGGGATGACAACCCCGGAACGACTCGGCGTGGTCAGCGAACTCTCGCCGGAACTCGCCTCCTGCAACATGGGCTCGATGAACTTCGCCCTCTTCCCGCTGACACGGCGCTATAAAGAATATAAGTTCGACTGGGAGCAGCCCTTCCTGGAAGGGACCGATGAGAATATCTTCGCCAACACATTCGGCGGGATGAAGACCTACCTGGAGACGATGCAGGAACAGGGCACGCGCCCGGAACTCGAGGTCTACGACGTCGGCATGATCAATAATGCCGCCTTCATGATCAACGCGGGGCTCCTGCCACGCCCGGTCTACATCCAGTTCGTCCTCGGCATCCTCGGGGGCATCCCGGCCACGGTGGAAAACCTCGTCACCCTCTACAACCAGGCGCGGCTCCTCCTGGGCGACTTCAACTGGTCGGTCGCGGCGGCGGGGCGCTTCCAGTTCCCGATCGCGACGGCGGCGCTGGCGATGGGCGGCAATGTGCGGGTCGGGCTGGAAGACAACGTCTACATCGGCAAGGGCGAACTCGCCAAGAGCAACGCCGATCAGGTGGCGAAGATGGTCCGCATCCTCCGCGAGTTGAGCCTGGAACCGGCCACCCCGGACGAAGCGCGGTCGATCCTCGCCCTCAAGGGCCTGGGCGAGGTGAAGTTCTAACCTGCCAACGCCATCTGCAAGGCCGCGAGCAACACGCGGCAGCGCGCCAACATCGCCGCTGCCGCGTCCGGGTCGGGCGCTTCGGCCAGGAAGACGAGCGCCAGCATCACGGTCGTATCGAGGCGATAGAGGCATTCGATGGCGGGCGGCAATGCCCCGAGCGGGTTGCCGCCATAGCCTGCCAGAACGTCATCATCCAGATTGCCGCCCTCGGCGATCCGCGCCAGTTCAAGGGCCGGGTCGCCGACGAGCGCGTTGCCCCAATCGACGATCGCGACGATCGCACCCCGCCGGGTGAAGAGGTTGGCGGGGCGCGCGTCCATGTGCAGCAGCGAGCGCACCCCGGCGCGCGGGGCCAGCAGCGCCGCGAGCGCCGCGCGATCGGGCAGCGGAAACGCCGCACCAGTCAGGCGCGCCAGCGCGGCAGCGCGCTCGCTCAGCCGCGCCGCGATCCGCTCGTGCGGCGGCGTGTCGCCCCCCTCGATCAGCGGGAAGTCTGGCGGTGGCAGCGCGTGGATCGCGCGCAAGAGCGCCCCGAAGGCGCGGGCGTCGGGCGGGCTCCCGTCGCCGACCACGAAGTCGGACGCCAGGAAATCGACGCCGTCGTCGCCCAGGTGCAGCGCGTGGATCGCCGGGGCCGGGATACCGCCCGCGCGTACATAGTCAGTCAGCGCCGCTTCCTGGCGTAGCAGGCGGCGCGCATCGAGGACACCATCGGTGTCGTTGACCAGCGTCGGCACCCACGGCGTCCGCAGCGCCAGCGCCCCGAAGCGCGCCGTCTCGGCGCGGCAGACCAGGAAGTTCAGTCCCGCTCCCGCAATAGATAGCGCCGCGCTTCCCCACGCCGGATACTCGCGCGCCAACACGACGCGCAGCGCGGCGAGATACGGTTCTGCCAGTTCGTCGTTTGTACTCATCTCACGCCATATTCCCGTACCACGATCCTACATACGCGCGGAATTCTAACTGTGTCACTGTGTGTCGGGATACCCGCGAATACGCTGCGGAGGAAGATATTACCCGCCAACCCACGCCGCGCTCCCTGATCGCTATCGGCATCGTCTCAGCGGTCGCTCAGCGTCAGATTGGCGACCGCAAGCGCGAGTTGCCGATCGTCGGCCGAGCGCGGATCGATAGCGTTCGGGCTGATCGAAGGGTCGAGCGAGCGGAACGTGAGGAGGTGGCTGCCCGGTGTAAGGGCCAGCGGAATGACGATATTCCTCCCGCCATCGATCGTCCACTGCCCGAGCGAACGACCATCGAGCAGGACTTCCAGTCGTCTCGGGGTGCGATAGGAGGCGGTATCGAAGCGCAGCGTGTAGGCACGCTCGGCCCCGGAGAAATTCCAGGCTTCCACCGTGCCCGCCTGCGCGAACCAGCGCAGGTGCGAGCCGCTATCGGATGAGCGCTCGGCCTCCTGCCAGCCGCGTACCGGCGCGATGAAGCGGTCGATCCCGGCGGGTGGGGCCGCCGGGCGGTAGACGATCATCCCGGCGTCCTCGTAGATCGGCGTCGGCTCGGCGAAGCGCGCGAGGAACTGCGCGGTGTTGCTCGCCACGTAATCGGGGTCGTCGCGGATGACCACGATCCAGCGCACCCCCGCATAGGCGAGGATCTGCCGCCCGATCGCCCCCTGATCGACGCCCGGTGTCATGTCCTGGCCCGGCGGCAGCAGTTCCCGGAAGAGCGGCGAATCGCGGATCGGGTAGACGAGACGTCGGGAGACGTAGCCGCCGATCACCGGTCGCCCGTGGACCGTCTCGCGGTAGTTGGTGAGCGAACACTGCTTGCAGTACGGGATCTCCAGCACCGTCCCCGGCTCGGACGAGGCGGCGAGTTGGCGGTAGAAGGGGGGGGCATCGACCGCCTCCATCGGGAAGGGCACCGCCAGGTGCTCGGCCAGCAGCGCCGCCGCCAGCAGCACGGTCGGCGCGAGGCGCGCGCGCCCGCCGAGTCGCGCCCCGAAGCGCTGGCGTAAGGCCACCAGTGCCAGCCCCGCCAGGATCGCCAGGCAGAGGGTGACGACCAGGGCGAGCCGGTTCGGCACCCACGCGATGTTGAGGAGCGGGATCTGGCCGATCAGCGCATAGGGCAGCGGCACCCCGCGATCGACATCCCCGACCGTGAGCGAGGGGCCGAGCGCCAGCACGGCGAAGATCAGGGCCAGCCCCGCCCACGGCCAGGCGCGGCGCGGCGCGCGCCAGAGGGCGATGGCGGCCAGGAGGAGCGGCAAGAAGCCGAGGAAGACGCCCCCCGCGCTGCTCGGTTGCAACGCCTCCGCGCCGAGCAGACGCCCCAGGGGCCGCCAAGCGGTGGCGAATTGGGTCGGGCGGATGAAGTCGAGGAGATCGGCACCGTATTGCTGGACCTGCCCATCGGTCGGCGCGATCGTCTCGCCGGACCGCGCCTGCGCGATCGTCGGCAGCAGGAGCGGCGCGGCCAGGAGCAGCCAGAGGACACCGATGCTCGCCGCCACGATGAGCGGTGCGAGCGCCCGCCGCGCGACCGCCCGCGCCGGGGCGTAGCAGAGGGTGAAGAGGGCCGCGAAGAGGATGTATTGCCAGTCGCAGAGCATCAGCAGCAGGAGCGCGCCGACGGCCGCCAGGGTGTAGCCGGTACGCCGCCGCCCGCGCGCACCGGTCGCGCGGACGAGACAGAGGATGTAGGCGGGCAACCATTCCGAGGCGAGCAGATTCATGTGTCCGAGCATGTGGGTCATGTGATACGAGCCGAAGGCGTAGATGATCCCGCCGATGAAGCCCGCCTGCCTGCTCCCGCTGATCTCCGCCACCAGTAGGTAGGCGAAGTAGCCCGCCAGCGTGAGCGAGAGGAAGACGATCAGGTTGTAGGCGGGGATCAGCCCGAAGAGCAGTTGCAGCGGGATACCGACCAACCCGTTGAAGAGGTTGAGGGTGTGCAGATAGAGCGGTGCGCCATACGGGGCGTAGAGGAGCGGCGTCCAGTACGGGTTCTGCCCCGCCGCCAGGGCACGCTCGGTCCACCAGTAGTTCCAGTAGTTCTGGAGCGCGTCGCCGCCGTCGCTCGGCAACCACGAGCCGAAGTGCAGGATCAGCGGGTAGGTCGCCAGCACGGCGAGCAATAGATAGAGTCCCAGCGGCAAGAGATGGGCGCGCGCGAAGACGCGCAGGCGCCCGTGCTTCGTCGGTGGTGCCGCGAGGGTGGGCGTCGGTGCCCAGAGGAGCTGCGCGAGGTCGATGCGTCTGGCCGGTCGCCGCACTCGTCGCCTGGTTCGCCCGCTACGCGGACGCGGAGCTGTCGCGGTGTTCGTGTCTGCACGCACGGTCGCCGACTGCCTCTCGATAGTTCCGAACGTTGCTGCGCTCGCCGAGCGCTACAGTATCTCCATTATGATGGTGAGCGCGATGGGGAAGGGTACGCCATCGCCGCACGGGTTGCCAGGGACGCGCGGGCGGTGGCGCGGCCTCAGCGCCCTTTACGCGCCGCCACGCCGAACGCCTCCTGGCGGCGCTCGATGCGGGTGAAGCCGGCCTCGCCGAGGCGGCGGATGACGCCGCGCGCCACCCCCGCCCCGCCCTTGCTCTCCAGGCTGCCGATGTAATGGAAGAGCCGCCCGCCCCGCTGGAGGACGCGGAAGAGTTCGCGGTAGTACGCGCCGGAGTAGAGTTCCCCCGCGAGGCTGAAGATCGGGGGATCGTGGATGATCCGCGCGAAGCTCTCATTCGGGAAGCCCGGCACGAGCTCGTAGGAATCGCCGATCAGCCGGGTGATCTTCGGATCGGCGAAGAGCGCGCGCGACCACGGGTTGTCGCGCGCGATGGCGAGCGTGATCGGGTCGAGCTCGATGGTCACCACCTCCGGCACCCCCGGCGCGCGCGCCGCCTCGATCGCGGTGTAGCCGAGCCCGGTGGCGGTATCGAGCACGCGCCCGCGCAGCGGCGCTGCCGCGCCGACCTTGGCGAGGGTGTCGCGCCACGGATCGGTCCCCTTGATGCGGTGCATACTGAAGCCCGCGATCAGGATCGTGGGCGCACCGGCGGTCGGGTAGAGGCTGTAATGGCGACTGAGCGCTTCCGAAAAACGCCCGATCCGCTCCGCCTCGCCGGGCGCGCGGATCGCGTAGCACGCCTCCTCGTGGTCCGCGATCTCCGCCAACTGGTCCCACCCGAGCCACCAGCTACCCGGGAGACTGGCGTGCGCCGGTTCGAGCGCGACCTCGTTTGTGGTCAGCCCGAGATCGAGCGACACGGCCACCGTCGCCGCGCCCGCCGCGCGCGCCGCCAGGATCGCGCGTGCCTGGGTGGCCGCGAGGACGAATGGCGCGGCCTCGGCGCGCACTGGCCCGACCGTGCTCGCCTCATCCTCCATCAAGACGAAAGCCTTCCTGAGGCCGACTCGTCATGTGCACCTCCCCCGCCCCGATCGGCTATCCTGACGGCAGCGCCGCCCGCCGGATCGGCGCATGGCGCACGCGACACGCCGGGATAGACGGAAAGTTTCACGTCGGCGCGCGAAAACTCCGCCTCAGGGCCGATAGTCACGTCGGCCTTTCGTCCTTATCATACAAGGGTTGGCCTGCGCGGGGCGATCCGGCCCCACCCCGCGCGGCCACACGAAGCGCAACGGCTGAGGCCAGCGATCGAGGAGTGAGTAGAGATGAGCGCCACTGTCGATCTGAATAGCGATATGGGGGAGAGTTTCGGCCCCTACACCCTCGGGCAGGACGATGCCCTGCTCGATTGGGTCAGCTCGGCCAACATCGCCTGCGGCTTTCACGGCGGCGATCCGCGCGTGATGGGCGCGACGGTGGCGCTGGCCCAGGAGAAGGGGGTCGCGATCGGCGCGCACCCGAGCTTCCCCGATCTCGTCGGCTTCGGGCGGCGCGATATGGTGATGACGCCGGATGAGATCTCCACCGATCTCCTCTACCAGCTCGGCGCGCTCGACGCATTCTGTCGCGTCGCGGGGGTGCCGCTCCGCCACGTCAAGCCGCACGGGGCGCTCTACAACCGGATCGCCGCCGACGCCAACCTGGCGCGCGCGGTCGCCCAGACGATCGCCCTCTACCGGCGCGACCTGATCCTCGTCGGCTTGCCCGGCACCGCTGTCGAGCACGCCGCCACCGCCGCCGGGATCCCCTTCGCGCGCGAGGTCTTCGCCGACCGCGCGTATAACGACGACGGCACGCTGGTGTCGCGCCGCATCGCGGGCGCGCTGATCACCGATCCGGCCCAGGTCGCCCGCCGCGCGGTGCGGATGGTCCTGCGCGGCACGGCGACGACCCTCCTCGGCGGCGAGGTCGCCTTGCAGGCCGACACGATCTGCATCCACGGCGATACACCCGGCGCGCCCGAACTGGCGCGCACGGTGCGCGCCGCGCTGGAAGCGAACGGGATCGCCATACGCCCGCTCACCGAGGTACTGGAAGGGCGCGCGAAGACGAATCGCCTCGCGGGCGCGACCCTGCCCCCCGCCCCGCACGCCTGAGCGCCCCGCGCCGAGTGGCGTCCCCGCGCCCGTTGTCGTACCCTCACCCTGTCGGGGCGCGAGTCGCGCGTCCCCATACCGTTGTGAGGAGAGCCGATCGATGGACGCGCACCCGAACGAACTGGAGGCCGCGCCGCGCTACCGGGCGGTCGGGGATGGCGCGCTGCTGGTCGAGTTCGCGCCGCGCATCGCCCCAGAGATTAATGCACGCGTGCGGGCGCTCCTCGCGGCGCTCGATGCCGCCCCGCCGCCGGGCCTGCGCGACCTCGTCCCGGCCTATCGGACGCTGCTGATCGAGTACGACCCGACCATCACCCGCCACGCCGCGCTGCTGGACTATCTGCGGTCGCTGGTGGAGACCGCCGTGACCGCCGCGCCGACTCGCCTGGTCACGCTGCCGGTCGCCTATGGCGGTGCGTTCGGCCCCGATCTGGCCGCTGTGGCCGCGCACACCGGCCTCGCACCGGACGAGGTGATCGCGCGCCACGCGGCGGGGCGCTACCCGGTCTACTTCCTCGGCTTCTCGCCCGGCTTTCCCTATCTCGGCGGTCTCGAATCGGCGTTGCATACCCCGCGCCTCCCCACGCCGCGCCTGCGTGTCCCGGCTGGCGCGGTCGGCATCGGCGGCGCGCAGACCGGCATCTACCCGGCGGTCACACCGGGCGGCTGGCGCATCATCGGGCAGACCCCCGTGCGCCTCTACGATCCCGCCGCCGCCGACCCGTTCCTGCTGCGCGCGGGCGACGAGATCCAGCCCCGCCCGATCGACGCCGCCGAGTACGCGCGGCTGGCCGACGAGGTCGCGGCGGGGCGCTATCGACCCGAGATCGCGGAGGAGCGGCGATGAAGGGGGGCGAGGCCGTGCTGCGGGTCGTGGCGGCGGGGTTACAGACGACCGTGCAGGACCAGGGCCGGATCGGCTGGGCACGCTTCGGCGTCGCACCAGGCGGCGCACTCGATGACGGGGCGCTCCGCTGGGCGAATCTCCTCGTCGGCAACGAACCCCTTGCGGCGGCGCTCGAATTCGCCCTGCTCGGTCCGACCCTTGTCTACGAAGGGCCGGTGCCGCTCGTCTGCGCGCTCACCGGGCCGGACTTCGGCGCGACGGTCGATGCGGTGCCGCAATCCCCCTGGCGCTCGTTCCTGCTGCGTCCGGGGGCGACATTGGCCTGTGGTGCCTGTCAGCGCGGCGCGCGCGGTTATCTGGCGGTCGCGGGGGGCCTCGCCGTGCCCGTCGCGCTCGGGAGCCGCAGCACCGACCCGCGCGCCGGGATCGGCGGCGTCGAGGGGCGCGCCCTCCGTGCCGGGGATCGGGTGCCACTCGCGCCCCCCGCCACGCCGCCGGAGACGGGACTGATGCTGCCCGCCGCGCGCATCCCCAACTACGACGCGGCGAGCGTGGCGCGCGTCGTCCTGGGGCCGCAGGACGACCGCTTCACGGAGGACGCGATCGTCACGTTCCTCTCGTCACACTACACCGTCACGCGCGAGGCCGACCGGATGGGGGTGCGCCTCGATGGTCCGGCGCTGCTGTATAAGGGCGCTGGCAACGGGGTAGCGCGCCTCGCTGGTGAAGGGACGAGCGGGGCGGACATCATCTCCGAAGGGGTGGTGACCGGCGCGATCCAGGTGCCCTCGCACGGACGCCCGATCGTCCTCCTCGCCGCGCGGCAGACGACCGGCGGCTACGCCAAAATCGCCACGGTGATCGGTGCGGACCTCTGGCGACTCGGGCAGGCCCGCCCCGGCGACACCGTCCGCTTCCGCGCCATCCCGGTGGGGGAGGCGCAGGAACTCGCCGCCCGAGGGCACGCCGCGTACGATCCGGCCCTGCTGGTCCCCGCGCCCTGGCCGCGCGCCACCCCGACAACGACCGAAACGAGCGAGACGACCGAGGAGCGGGCGATGACGGCGGAAGAGGTGCCAGCGACCACGACCGGCGCGGCGGGCTGGACCCCGGAGGCGGTCGAACGCCTCCTCGAACGCGCCGCCGCGCTCGACCTGACCGAGCTAACCCTGGAAGCGCCGGGCGTCCGCCTGCAACTCCGGCGCGGCACGGTCCCAGCGGCGGCGGCGACGGCGGCGGCACCGCCCGACATGGCCCCCGCGTCACCCCCGGCAGCCCCCGTTCCCACCCCGGAAACCGACGAGTTCACCGTGACCGCGCCGCTGATCGGCGTCTTCTATCGCAGCGCGCGGCAGGGGGAGCCGCCGCTCGTCGCGCCCGGCGACCGCGTGGAGGCCGATCAGCCGCTCGGCCTGATCGAGGTGATGAAGACCTTCCACGAGGTGACGGCGGGGCGCACGGCGCGCGTCGTCGCGGTCCGCGCCATCGACGCCGCGCCGGTGGAATACGGCGCGGCGCTCTTCACCTTATCCACAAGCGAATAAGGGCGATCGAGCGCCCTTTTTGGAGCGTTTCTCGACGATCGTCCACAGATCATCCACAGTGGATAACCTGTGGATGATCACACATCACCCCTTGCATCGCGATCCACGGGTGGCTACCATTAACGCTGCGTTAGCACTCGTTAGGGTAAGAGTGCTAACGGCCTTGCGCGTCGTGTACCGTGCCAAAGAGACAGCACGTGGCGTGCGCATGACCACAACACCGCGATAGAGACCGAGCTGTAGGGAGGGAATGCCATGACCGCCGAATCCGCCCCGACCGATCTGACCGGGGCCAATCCCGTACCGTTTCGCGCCGAGGTCAAGCAACTGCTGACGATCCTGGCGCACTCGCTCTACTCCGATCGCGAGATCTTCCTGCGCGAGCTGATCTCCAACGCCTCCGACGCGATGAATCGCCTCCAGTTCGAGCAGCTGACGAACCGCGAGGTGCGCGATCCGGGCCTGGAACTGGCGATCCGCATCACGGTCGACGAGGAGAGCAAGACGCTGACGATCAGCGACAGCGGCATCGGGATGACCGCCGCCGAGTTGGCCGAGAATCTCGGGACGATCGCCAAGTCGGGTGTCAAGGCGCTGATGGAAGGGTTGGAGACGGGGCAGAAGAGCCAGCTGATCGGCCAGTTCGGCGTCGGCTTCTACTCCGCGTTCGTCGTCGCGGAGGAGATCGTCGTCACCTCCCTCTCGTACGATCTCAACGCCGAGGCCGCCGAGTGGCGCAGCACCGGTGACGAGACCTTCACCGTCGGCCCGACGGAGCGCGAGGAGCGTGGCACCACGATCGTCCTCAAGCTGCGCGAGGATGCCAGCGAGTTCGCGACCCCTTGGCGACTCCGGCAGATCATCAAGCGCCACTCCGACTTCGTCAGCTTCCCGGTCTACGTGGACGGCGAGCAGGCGAACGAGCAGACCGCCCTCTGGCGCACCCCCCCACATCAGGTGACCGAGGAGCAGTACAACGGCTTCTACTCCGGCCTGACCTACGAGTCGGAGCCGCCGCTGCTGCACATGCACGTCTCCACCGATGCGCCGATCGATCTCCACGCGATCCTCTTCGTCCCCGCCACCCGCGAGCGCGGCATGATCGAGCGGCGGATCGAGGGGAAGGTCAAGCTCTACTCCCGCAAGGTGCTGATCCAGGAGGAGACGAAGGAGCTGCTACCGCCGCACTACCGCTTCGTGGAAGGGGTCGTCGATTCCGAGGATCTGCCGCTGAACGTGGCGCGCGAGACGGTGCAGGGGACGCAAATCCATCAGCGCATCCGCCGCACCCTGACCGGGCGAATGAACAAGGCGCTCGGCGAGTTGGCGAAGGATGAGCCGGAGAAGTATGCGATCTTCTGGCGCGAGTTCGGCCCCTTCCTGAAGGAAGGGATCGCGATGGACCCGCTGGTCCGTGCCGATCTCGTGCCGCTCCTCCGCTTCCATAGCACCGCGGCGGAGGGGGAGACGCTGATCAGCCTGGCCGATTATGCGGGCCGGATGGCCGAAGGGCAGGACGCGATCTACTACGTCCTGGCGTCCGATCTGGAGAGCGCGCGGCAGAGCCCCCACCTCGAGGCGCTGGCGGCGCGCGACCTCGAAGCGCTGCTGCTGACCGATGTCTTCGACAGCGTGATGCTCGAAGGGCTCAGCGATTACGAGGGCAAGCCGCTGAAGAACCTCGATGACCCCGACCTCGTCCTCCCCGGCGACGATGCGGGCGCGGAGTCGCGCGTGGACGACGCGGCGTTCGCGACGTTGGAAGAGCGCGCACGGGCGATCCTCGGCGACCGCATCTCCGGCGTGCGCGCCTCGACCGTCCTCCAGAGCAGCCCCGCCCGCCTCGTCTCCGCCGACGCCGGACCAGGACGCGAGATGGCGCGCATCCAGCGGCTGATGGGGCGTGAGTACAGCGTCCCGACGAAGCTGCTGGAACTCAATCGCGGCCACCAGCTCGTCGTCGATCTGGCGCGGATCGTCGCGGAGCGCCCGGACGATGCGCTCGTCGGCCTCCTCTTCGAGCAGTTGTACGACAATGCGCTCCTCCTCGAAGGGCTGCACCCGAATCCCGCCGCGATGGTCAGCCGCCTCCAGGCGCTGATGGAAGCGGCCGCACGCGGGGAGCGCTAAACGCGCTCTCGCGATCACACGAACAGCAAGCCCGCCCCGCTCAGTGTCCTGAGCGGGGCGGGCTCGTTCACTGGCGACAGGCTCACGGCGGCGCTATTGCCAATTCCACGAACGCCTGTTCCTCTATGCGTTACCGAGAAAGACAGTCCGTGTTTCCTGTCCCTGCGCGTCTTCCGATCAACCCGTCCCGCGCGGTGCCGCAATCGCTCGCGGCGCAGGAGTATCGGCGGCACCACCTCGATCCGCTGGTGGTCGAGGGAGTACAGCGGTTCATGTCCTCTGCCGTTCCGCTCCAGGCGACAGTGCTCACGCACCTGCGCGCGGACTTTTATAGACTTTTATAAATGATGGAGACTGATCGCGTCCGGGCCTGACGACCGACATCCGCCGCGCGATCCCCGCGGTGCGGCACCGCACAGCCCGATCCGCCACGGAGTGCAAAGACAATGGGGCGACGGCAGGTCATGCCGTCGCCCCATCGCTATCCTGCCGCCACCGCGTGGGTCAGTCGGCGGAGACCGCCTTCGCCACGCCGACCGGCGTGACCCAGGAGGCGTACCGCTTGTCCTTGCCCCGGACGATGTCGTGGAAGTGCTGCTCGATCTCGGTCGTCACCGGGCCGAGATCGCCATCACCGATCACGTAGCGGTCAACGGAGGTGACCGGGGTGATCTCGGCGGCGGTGCCGCAGAAGAAGACCTCGTCGGCGATGTAGAGTTCGGTGCGATCGATCGGGCGTTCCACCACCTCGACGCCGAGATCCCGCGCCAGGGTCATGATCGCCCCGCGCGTGATGCTCTCCAGGATCGAGTCGGTGCCGGTCGGGGTCACCAGCTTCCCTTCGCGCACCATCATGATGCAGGCCCCGGCACCCTCGGCCACCTTCCCCGCCGTATTGAGCAGGATCGGCATGTCGTAGCCGTTGATCGTTGCCTCCGACGAGGCGAGCTGCCCGTTGCGGTAGTTGGCGATGTTCTTGATGCGCGGCGGCATCACGTTATCCGAGATGCGCGTCCAGGTGCTGATGCAAGCCGACTTCAGATCCCGCTTCAGCAGGTGCGACGCGGACGCCTGCGTGGTGATGGTGATCTGCGCCGGGCGCGACTCCGCTGACGAGGAGAAGCTGCGGAAGCGCCCCCCGCCCTCCGGATAGGCATAGGGGAAGACGTAGGTGTCGCTGCGGTGCTCGTTGGCGCGCAGGAGGCCGGTGATCGCATCGGTCAGTTGCCGCTCGCTGTAATCCGCGCGCATCCGCATCAGCTTCTGCGAGCGCAGGAAGCGTTGCAGGTGCTCATCCAGCCGGAAGACGTAAAGTTCTTCCTCTTCGTCGTTCCAGTAGGACATAATCCCCTCGAAGATGGCCGATACCGCCGACCAGTGCATCTGGGTAACGTGGACTGTGGCCTCCTGCCAGGGCATCGTCTGACCGTCCCACCAGAGGAAGCGTGGTTGCGTCTCGCCGCTCGTCATACCCATCCCTCTCCCACTAACGCCACATATGTACGGCCAGTCATCGGTTAAGGCCGTCGATCGGTCGCCACGGGCGATCACTCGCCAACGCTCGGCGCTGTGTCGAATCGCCGCCACCAGGGCGATACGCGCCTCGGATACGGTACGACACATTGCCGTCGTCGATAGGCTTGATCATTCCCGATTGCGTGATAGGATAGCATATACATTAGACACGCCGCTGTAGCTGGTGGGACCAGGACGAGCGGTGCAATAGATCGCTGTGCCTCGAGCCAGCTTGTGCTATCCGAACAACGTCGGATATTGACACGCGCGATTTTCTTGTGCTACAGTGCGCCCACGAAGCAAAGCATAGTTCAGATAGTGCAGTATTCACAATCACTCAGCGATCGGCTGTGGATACTGCACCCGTCTCACCGCCTGCGGAACATTTCTAGCTGTCGAGGCGTCTCCTGTAGACCCGGTTCAAGCAAAACGCCATGGCTCAACATGGGGAGGGCGTGAATCCGGCACAGCGCGAGCGCCCCGATCGCCTACCGGGTGCCCGGCTCTCAGCGAGCAGACCCGCCGAAGAAGCGTGGCATTGTCTGGAGTGTGGAGGATCCGCCGATGATTCAGTACGTCCTGAACCGTTTGTTCTGGCTCATCCCGACCCTGCTGGTCATGTCGGCGATCGTCTTCTTCATCGCCCACAACACGCCCGGTAGCCCCCTCGACCCGAGCATCAGCGGTCGCAACGCCCTCAGCCCGGAAGCGATGGCGAATCTGCGCGCGAAATACAACCTCGATAAGCCGCTGTGGTGGCAGTACCGCACCTTCCTCTGGAATGCGATGCAGGGCGACTTCGGCACGTCCTTCTCCTACAAGACCCGCACCGTCAACGACATCATTAAGCAGACCTTCCCGACCTCGCTCCAGCTCGGGTTGTTGGCGATGCTCCTGGCGATCGTGGTCGGAATGACGCTGGGTATACTGGCCGCGATCTATCAGAACACCTGGATCGATTACGTCAGCGCCGGTATATCGGTCCTCGGCACGGCCTTGCCCAACTTCGTGATCGCCGTCCTGCTGATCGTCCTCTTCTCGCTGACGTTGGACTGGCTGCCGCCGATCGGCTGGGACTTCTCACAACCGCGCACGCTGATCCTGCCGACGATCGTGCTGGCGCTCTTCCCGCTCGCTACGCTCACCCGCTACACCCGCGCCAGCATGATCGATGTGATCCGCTCCGATTATGTCCGCACCGCCCGCGCGAAGGGGCTCACCGAATATAAGATCATCATCAGTCATGTGATGAAGAACGCCCTCGTCCCGGTCATCACGGTGATCGGCCCGCTCTTCGCGGCGGTCGGCACCGGCACCTTCGTCGTGGAGCAGATCTTCGCGATCAACGGCATGGGTAAATTCTTCGTCACCAGTATGACGAGCAGCGATTACCCGATGATCATGGCCGTCATCCTCCTCTACGGTGTCTTCCTCGCCCTGATGAATCTGGTCGTGGACGTGCTCTATGGCGTCCTCGACCCGCGCATCCGTCTCAGCCGCTAGTCTGCACACGGGCTCGGACCACCAGGATGAACGCCGCGCACAACGGACGTGGGTAACCGGAGAGGATGAAGGATGGCTGACACCGTATCGCCAGCACCACGAGAGGGCCAGACCGCGACCGCGACCGCCGGGGCAATAGGCGCACTCGCGGGGGCGGGAGCCAGGGGCAAAGGCCGCAAGCAAGCGTCGTTGTGGGGGGACGCCTGGCGCCGACTCCTCCGGAACAAGCTGGCGATCAGCGGCCTGGTGGTGGCGGTCCTCCTCTCCCTGGTCGCGATCTTCGCGCCGCTCATCGCCCGCGAAGATCTCTTCGTCCAGAACTACGATGCGCTCTACGCTCACCCGAGCGCGCTCTACCCGATGGGTGCCGATCAGCTCGGGCGTGACATCCTCAGCCGCGTCATCTGGGGCTCGCGCGTCTCGCTCCTCGTCGGGTTGGTGGCCCAGTTGATCGTCCTGGCGATCGGCGTGCCGGTGGGGGCGCTCGCCGGGTACTTCGGCGGCAAGACCGACCTCCTGCTGATGCGCGTCGTCGATGTGATGTATGCCTTCCCCCAACTCCTCTTCGTCATCCTGCTGATGTCGATGTGGGGACGTGGCCTCGGCAACATCTTCATCGCGATCGGCCTCACCGGTTGGGTCACCCTCGCCCGCCTGGTGCGCGCACAGTTCCTCAGTCTGCGCGAGAAGGATTACGTCATCGCGGCACAGTCGATCGGCGCGAGCGATTTCCGCCTGATCGTCAAGCACATGCTGCCGAATACTCTGACCCCGATCATCGTCGCGCTGACCTTCGGTATCCCCACCGCGATCTTCACCGAGTCCTTCCTGAGCTTCATCGGTGTCGGCATCGGGCCGCCACAGACGAGTTGGGGCCTGATGGTCGGCGAGAATCAGCAATACCTCCGCTCCTATCCCTGGATGCTGATCTGGCCGTCGATCGCCCTCGGTCTCACGATGCTCTCCTTCACCTTCCTGGGTGACGGCCTGCGCGACGCGCTCGATCCGAACTCGAAGCGGGGCTGAGCGGCGGGCCACCAACGAACGATTACACCAGTTGGCCGATTACCGGGCACAGCGGATAGGAGATCCTTGCCCGCGACGCGGATAGAGAGGCGCTATAACGGGCCCTGCGGCTCGCGGGAGATGGAGAAGGAGGGCTATGTCGCTGGTATCGTGCTGAACCCGGCTATGCACCTGACGACCGCGCAAGGACCAACCGGGTAAACGTGTCTTTCCGCGATCGGATACCACGCCACACGTCGTGTATCGCACTATGAGGAGGACCATCGATGGGCATCCCGACACCTAAAGACTGGATTAACGATCCGCAGCAACTCAAACTCTTCGAAAAGCGGATGCGCGCAGGGGGCATGTCCCGCCGTCGCTTCCTCTCGATGATGGGCGCGCTCGGCGGCGCGGCGGCACTCGCCGCCTGCGGTGCCAGCAGCACCCCGGTCTCGCAGCAGTCTTCGTCCGCGCCGTCCACCGCCGCCTCGACCGCGCCATCCACGGCGGCCTCTGCTGCGCCGAGCACCGCCGCTTCTGCCGCACCGAGCACGGCGGCCTCCGCCGCGCCGAGCACCGCTGCCGGTGGGGCTGCGACCGCCACTCGCGCGGGCGCCCCTGCCACCACTACCAGCGGCACACCCGCTGCTGGAGGCGCTACGGCGAATCCGCCACTTTCCACCTGGCCGGCGAATCTGCCCGCGCCGACCGACGCAGCAGCCGATGCCCAGCAAACATTCGTCTATTTCCTGCCGGAAGATCCCAGTAGTTTCGACTTTAACAAGGATCTCTATGCCGGTGGACAAACATTTCTCTTCGAGAGCCTGTTTCGTTTCGATCCCGACTTCAACCTTGTCGCCGCCTCGGCGACCAGCTACACCATCTCGGATGGTGGTGCCACCTACACGTTTAAACTCAACCCGGCGGCGACCTGGAGCAACGGCGATCCACTGACGGCGGACGACTACATCTATTCCTGGACACGCCAGCTTAATCCGGCGACCGCCGCTTCCTATGCGGGCTTCTTGCTCGATATCAAGGGCGCGGAGGCATTCAATACCGGCAAGGGCGGAACCGCCGCCGGCCTCGGACTCAAGGCGATCGATAAGCAGACCCTCCAGGTCACCCTCGAAGGGCCCCGCGGCTACTTCCCGATCCTAACCGCATATACCGCCGCAGATCCGGCACATAAGGCCTCGGTCGATAAGTTCGGCGACAAGTGGACAGAGCCAGGCTCGACCGGTGCGCCGGTTGTCAGCAACGGCCCCTTCGTCCTCACCGCCTGGAACCGCGGACAGCAAGCCGATTTCGTGCGGAACGAGAAGTACGCCACCGGACCAAAGCCACTCCTCGCCAAGGTCAGCAGCCCGATCATCCCGAACACCGCCGGCCTCGCGCCCTATGAGGCCGGTCAGCTCGATTACCGCTCATTCCGTGGCATCCCGGTCGGCGAGATTCCGCGCTTGCTCGCCGATGCGAAGCTGAAGACGGAACTCGTACGACACTCGCAGAGCGGACTCTGGTACTTGATCCCCGAGGTCGATCACGAGCCCTTCACCGGCGAGAACGGCAAGAAGGTCCGCCTCGCGATGCAGAAGGCGATCAACCGCGACCAGCTCGTCAAAGTTATCCAGAACCTCGGCGAACCGGCCTACTCCCTGCTCGCCCCGGATATCCCGTACTTCATCGACCCGGCGAAGTATCCAGAGTTTAAGAACGCGGTGAACTTCGACGCGAACGCCGCGAAGCAGCTGCTCGTCGGTACCCCCTATGAGGGCGGCAAGTTCCCCAACAAGATCGTCATGTCGATGCGCGACGAGGGCGCCACGTCGAAGACGGCGGCGGAGTTCATCCAGAGCCAACTGAAGCAGAACCTCGGCATGGACATCGAGCTGGACATCAAGCCGACCAACGTCTTCAACGACCCGATGTTCAAGCGCCAGTATCAGTTGATCTTCATCCGCTGGTACATGGACTACCCGGACCCGAACAACTTCTACAAGGAAGTGTTCTACAGCAACAAGGCCAGCGGTAAGCGCCAAGCCTGGAGCAACAAAGAGTTCGACGACCTGGTGGTGAAGGCGTCCGGTGAGGCCGACCAGACGAAGCGCGGCGATCTCTACCGGCAGGCGGAGAAGCTCATGCAGTCCGACGGTGCCTACGTGCCGCTGTACTACGGCTACGCCTACGCGCTCTTCAAGTCCAAGATGGCCGGTATCCCGAAGACCAAGGCGGGCGATCCGCAGCCCGACTGGAACATCTTCCTGGACATGGTCCGCAGCCTCTACGTCAAGAAGTAGGCCACGGCCAGACGAGCCGCAGACGAAAGGGGGCGGGGCTCATCATGAGCCCCGCCCCCTTTCTTTATTATGACTACGTCGCTAGCTCAAGTCCGGCCACTCCGGGCGACTGTCCGGCGTGGTCGGCGTGGTCGACGCTGGCGGCGCGGCGCTCTTCGGTGCCGCCACGGGCGGACGACTGATCAGGAGCGCGCGACGCTCCTCATACTCGCCACGGTCGATCTCGCCCCGAGCGAAGCGCTCACGCAGCGCATCCAGCGCCGGATCGGGCGTGACAGGCGGCAAGGCGGCGGGCGGTTCGTAGTGGCGCATGGAGCGCTGCCGGGCGCGACCGCGCGAACGGGCGCGATGCCCGAACGAGAACCAGAAGATGATCAGGAGCGGCCAGAGCCAGGAAAAGTGAAAGCCTGGCCCGAAGCCACCCCACCAGAATTGATCCATGCCACCCATCACCGCTCCCTCTCATTATTGCGCGACCCGTACGCGACCACCGCTCGTATCCGTATTGTACGCATGGTGTCATGGTGCGGTGACACATCTGCGCCTACCCGAATGGGTAGGCGCGTCACGCGGAGCGGACCCATAGCACCGCTACCGCTGCCGCAGATCACGCGCCAGCACCGCCGCGCCCAGCAGGCCCGCATCCTGCCCCAGGAGTGACGGGCTGATCTGTAAGTCGTCGGAGAAGCCGGCGAGCAGGTATTCGTCGATCGCCTCGTGCATCGGGTCGAAGAGGAACGGTCCGGCGCTGATCACGCCGCCACCGATCGCGATCCCCTCCGGGTTGAAGAGGTGGGCCAGCGAGGCGACCGCGAAGCCGAGCGCTCGTCCGGCGCGCGCGAGCACCTCGATCGCCAGCCCATCATCGTGCTGCGCGGCGTAGTTGATCAGCGATCCGCTCAGTCCCTCGCCACGCTCCTCCATCAGCTCCGTCAGCGCACTAGGGATCCCCTGATCCAGCAACCCCTGGGCCGCCTCCTCGATCGCCCAGCCCCCCGCGAACGCCTCCAGGCAGCCGTGCCCGCCGCAATGGCAGAGCGGGCCATCGAGCGCCACCACCATGTGCCCGACCTCCGCCGCCAGCCCCACGCGCCCCAGGAGGAGTTGCCCGTCGACGATCACGCCGCCGCCCACGCCGGTCCCGCAGGCGACGAAGACGAAATTCCGCATCCCGCGCCCGGCCCCGTAGCGCCACTCGCCGAGTGCGCCGGCGTTCACATCATTGCCGAGCGCGATCGGTCGCCCGAGGCGCGCGGCGAAGAGATCGCGGATCGGCAGGTTTTGCCAGCCGAGATTCGGTGCGATGCTCAGGAAGCCGGTGAACGGGTTGATCGTCCCCGGCAGCGCCACGCCCACCGGTGCCGCCGGGTCCAGCCCCACCTCGTCGGCGACCCCGGCCACCGCCTGCGCGACGCGCGCCAGTACCTCATCCAGACCGGCGTGGGCTTCGGTTCGTACCTGTCGCCGCGCAACGATCGCGCCGGTGGCGGTCACGGCGGCGGCGCGCACATTGGTGCCGCCGAGATCGACGGCGAGGGCCGGCTGATCGTGGGCTTCTTCATGCATGCGCACGGCATACCTCATCGCTTCGGGTGGTCCACACCCCACAGAGAGACCGGCATGTCGGCGCGGCATCTCTGTGGATAACTCGGGGCGGGCGATCGGCCACGCCTACAAGACTGTAGCGCAGCGTCACGGCCATCGCAACGCCTCCGCCAGCGCCGTCAGCGCGAGCAACGCACCCCCGCTATGCGTCCTCATGCTGTGATCGCCCCGATCATCGCGCAGCGGCCCGCACAACGCGCCTGTGCGGCCCCGGCGCGCCGCTGTCGCGCGGTTCGATTGGCATCGCGTCCGTTTTCAGCGCCTATCCCGTCGGTTCTGGTCATGCCGATGGTGGTCACCTCCGTTCTCGGGCGCGCGCACGCGCAACGTTTCTCTTTAAGAAAATTTAAGGGACGAAGATCGTAACCGTTAGTAGGGGCTGTGGATAGTGGGGATAAGTGCCAGCTTGTCAGTCGTAACGCCAAAAAAGCGGTGCAGACGATCGGGGATAAGCTGTCCACATTCACACCGCCTGTGGGTAAAGGCGTGATCATAGAGCCGATTATACCCATTTGCTGCACGAGCAATACACAACCTTATCCCCAAAAGCGGCGTGTTATCCCCCGTTTTCCCCAGGCTTGTCCACAGGCATTATGATCAGCCTCGTTCTATGGGGATAACTCGATGATCGTGCGATCGCCGCATGAAAGCGCGAAAAATCCGATCCGGATCGTCGATAAAAGGGTAGAACGTACACCCTCCGACTTATCCACATGTGGACAAGCGATCCGAAACGGGGGGTAACTCCGGTGCAACGGGGATAAGATCGGGCAGGAAAGCGCGCGGTTGTGGATAAGCGGTGGATAATGCGGGAGCGAGATGGAGAGAAAGAGGCGCGCCGGCGACACTGTCGCCGACGCGCCTTCCCGTATAGCCGACCAACTGTCGCCGACCAATGTTGTGGCTCGCTCAGTGCTCGCTTTGCGAAGCCTGTGCTGGTCCGGCTACCGAGATCACCGCATGGTCGGGGTGGAGATGCCGCCGTGCCGCCGCCTGCAATTGCTCGCGGGTCAGCGCGCGGATGAGCGCGGGGTAGCGATCCAGGTAATCGAGGCCGAGGCCGTACATCTCGATGTCGAGCGCGATCTGTGCCACCCCGTCCTGGCTCTCCAGGCCGAGCGGCAATGAGCCGGTCAGATAATCCTGGGCATCGGCCAGCTCGTCCTCGCCGACCGGCTCCTGCCGAATCCGCTCAACCTCGGCCAGGATGCTGGCGATCGCCTGCTCGACGTTGCCCGGCGCGACCCCGGCGCGGGCGGCCCACGCGCCTGGCCCCATCCCCCCTTCCAGGCTGCTGCCGACCGAATAGGCCAGTCCCTGCGTCTCGCGCACGCTTTTCCCGAGCCGCCCACCGAGCCCGAAACGCCCGAGGATCAGGTTCGCCAGTTCGAGCGCATAGTAATCGGGATCACTGCGCGGGATCGCCGGGTGGCCGAGCGTGATGTCCGATTGCGACTTCCCGGCCAGCGTCGCATCCTGGCGTTGTCCCGATACCGGCAGCGGCGCGGGCGGGATCGTCAGCGCGGGGAGCAATCCCTCGGCGGCCCAGTCGCCGAACGCGCGCTCGATCGTCGCCACCGCCTCCGTGAAGGGAACACCGCCCACCACGGAGAACGAGAGGACATCGGGGCGGTAGTGCTGCGCGTGGAACGCGACGATCTCGGCGCGCCCGATCGCCTCCACCGACTCGCGGGTGCCGATCGTCGCGCGCGCATAGGGGTGCCCCGCCGGGTAGGCGAGCGTCCGCAGCCCGCGCTCGGCCAGCGTGCGCGTGTCCTGATCCCCCTGCACGATCCCGGTGAGGGTCTGCCCGCGCACCTTCTCCAACTCGGCGGCGGGGAAGGTTGGCTGCCGGATGACCTCGGCCAGGAGCGCCGTGAGACGCGGGAAATCCTCGACCAGACAGCGCAGGCGCAGATCGACCGTCATCCGCCCGGAGTCGGCGCTGATCGACGCGCCCAGAGCATCGGTCAGTTCGTTCAACTCCGCGAACGAGTGGCGCGCGGTCCCGCGTTGCAGCATGATCGCGGTCAGGCGGGCCAACCCTTCCTGCCCCTCGGGATCCTGGAGCGCGCCCGCGCGTAGCCGCGCCCGCAACACCACGGCGGGCGATTCGGGCCGCTCGCTCCCCAGGATCACGATGTCGTTCGGCAAGACCTGGCGGGAGAAGGCGACGGTCCCGCTCGCGCCCCCTGCGGCGGCGGGCGTCGCCATGTCGCGCACGCCGTCCGTGGCCTCCAAATTCGCCTGCGCCGACTCCCGGAACGGGGTATCGAGCCAGCGGCGCTCGCTCGGCGTCCAGAGCGCCGCCGTGGCGCTCGCGCCGGCCGCGCCGCCGCCGCCCTCGCCGGTCGGCAGGAAGTGGCCCACTGTGCGGTTCTCCGGGGCGAGATAGCGCCGGGCCACCCCCTGCACGTCGGCGGCGGTGACGGCGGCGAGGCGATCCAGGAACTCGTCGTAGAGGGTGTGGGTGTGGATCGTGCCGAGGCTGCCGAGCCAGTAGGCGATGCTGGTGACCCCCTCGCTGGCGTAGGCGAACTGCGCGCGCAGCCCCTTCAGGGCCCGCGCCATCTCCTCAGCGCTCGGCAACTCGTCGCGCAGGCGGTCGATCTCGGCGAAGGCGACGCGCTCCACCTCCTCGATCGCCACGCCCGGGCGGAGTCCGGCGGAGAGGCTGAAGAGGTACGGATCGCGCATCAGCCCGAAACCGCTCGATGCCGAGGAGGCCAGCTCCGTCTCGACGAGCGCCCGGTAGAGGCGTGACGAACGCCCGAGGCTCGCGCCGCCGCCCGACATCCCCATCGCGCCCGCGCCGCTGAGGATCGCATCGAGCACCATCAGCGGGAAGACGTCCGGACTGCCGACGCCAGGGGCGTGGTAGGCGGCGAGGAAGTGCGGCAGCGGTCCGGGGCGGCGGACGATTACGCGGCGCTCGCCCTCCTGCACGGGCTCGACCGAACGGACCGTCGGGATCGTCCCGCCGCGCGCGATCCCCCCGAACGCCGCCTCGATCTTCGCCACGACCTCCGCGGTGCGGAAGTCGCCAACCGCGACGACGGTGGCATTGTTCGGCGCGTAGAAGGTCTGATAGTGGTTGTAGAGATCGTCGCGCGTGATCGCCTCCAGGTCGCTGAGATAGCCGATCACCCCCTGCCGGTAGGGGTGGATGCGGAAGGCCGTGCCGATGGTCGTCTCGCGCAGGTGGGTCGTCGGGTAGTTCTCGCCCCCCTGCTTCTCGGAGATGATCACCGTGCGCTCCGAGGCGACCTCGTCGGGATCGAAGCGGGCGTTGACCATCCGATCCGCCTCGATGCCGATCGCCAGATCGAGCCGGTCGGCGGGCAGCGTCTCGTAGTAGGCGGTGTAGTCGAGCGACGTGAAACCGTTCAGCGTGCCGCCGTTCTTGTTGACCAGGCGGAAGATCTCACCCGCGCCCAGCTTCGGCGTCGCCTTGAAGAGCATGTGCTCGACCCAGTGGGAGATCCCGGTGACGCCGGGCGTCTCGTTGCGCGCCCCGACCCCGTACCAGACCCAGAAGGTGGCGATCGGTGCGCCGTGCATCTCGCGGGTCAGGATCGTCAGCCCGTTCGGCAGGGTCGTGACCTGCGTCGGGGATGCCTTGCTCGTACTCACACGTTCCTCCTCGTTGCGCGGGTTCATCGGCTTCCCCGCAGGTAGCATCCGCTATTGTCGCACGGGCGCTATCAGATCGCCCCCGCCGGTGCGTGTCCACGTTCACACCAATCGTCCCCTCGCCGTCCGATCGTGGCGTGTTACTATGGGAAGAGCAACGAACGCCGTGGAAGGAGGCCATCGATGGTGATCAAGACCCCCGCCGAACTCGCCGGATTGCGCCGCGCGAACGCAGAAACCGCGCGCCTGCTGGCCGATCTCGCGCGCCTCGTGGCACCGGGCGTGACGACCGGCGCGTTCGATGCGTATGCCGCCGCCCGGATCGCCGACCTCGGTGCCGAGCCGATTTTCCACGTCGAGGCCGGTTTCCCCGGGTGCATCAACACGTCGGTCAACGACATCGTGCTCCACGGTGTTCCCGGCGCACAGGTCTTGCGCGCCGGGGATGTGATCAGCATCGACGCCGGGATGCGCCTCGCCGGCTACTGTGGCGATGCGAACGTGACGGTGCCGGTCGGTCCGATCGGGGCGCGGCGGCGGCGCTTGCTCGCGGCGACGCACGGGGCGATGGAGGCCGGTATCCGCGCCGCAGTGACCGGGAAGCGCGTCGGCGACATCAGCCATGCCATGCAGCGCTACGGCGAGCGGCGCGGTTTCGGGGTCATCCGCGACGGTTTCACCGGTCATGGCATCGGGCGGCGCCTGCACGAGGAGCCCGTAGTGCCCTTCGTGGGACGCCCCGGCACCGGTCCGTTCCTGACCGAGGGGCTGGTGATCACGATCGAGCCGATCCTGGTCGAGGGCTCGCCGCGCATCGTCGTGGAGCCGGATGGCTGGGGGATTCGGACCGCCGATGGCGGCTGGGCGGCGCAATTCGAGCACACCATCATGGTAACCCGCAAAGGTGGCGTGATCCTGACGACGGTCTGAAAGGGGGATGGCGATGCAACTCTTGCTGGTACGGCACGGCGAGTCGGTCGGGAACGTGAGTCGCCGTCTCCAGACGCGGGAGGATCCCCTGACCGAGCGGGGGCGGCGGCAGGCGCGCGAGATCGCGACCGCGCTCGCGGAGCGGACCGATCTGCGCGCCCTCTATGCCAGCCCCCTGGCGCGTGCCTTCGAGACGGCGCAGATCATCGGCGCGGCGATCGGCATCACGCCGATCCCGCTCGGCGGTCTGGCGGAGATCAACGTCGGTGAGGCCGCCGGGATGACCTTCGATGAGTGGGTCGCTCGGGATCCCGAGGGGGCCGCGCGCTTCCAGGCCGATGGCCCGAGTTTCATCTGGCCGGGTGGCGAGAGCGGCCTGCAACTCGCCGCGCGCGTCGCCACCGAGATCGACGGCATCATCAGTGCCCACCGCCTGGAACGGGGTGCGGTCGTCGTCATCTCGCACGGCGGGGCGCTCGGCTGGATGATCGATCATCTGTTGCGCGAGCCGCGCGACCGGTGGCCGCAACACCAGTTGCACAACTGCTCCCTGACCGAGATCACCATCGATCCCGACGAGCAGGCGGTCAGCTTCGTCTGCAACAACGCGATCAGCCACCTCTCCCCCGAACCGGAGGAGGAAGTGGCCCTGGGGCAGGTGGTGGAGTGAGTGGACGGAGTGGGCGAGTGGGCGTAGTACGCCAGAAAGGTTAGTGATAGGCACGGTGCCTGAGTACCAATCCTTCTCGTCCACTGGTCCACTACGTCCACTCGCCTACTACTTCGAGAACGCCCCGCGCACGTCGAGGAGTTGTCGCCCAAGCTGGCCGAGGAGGACGTTGTAGGGCGCGGCGTTCTCCGGGTGGGCCTCGAAGCGCGCACGCTCGAAGTATTGCACCATGTATTCTTTGCCATCGATCGGGCTGATCTCGCGAACCTCTTCGGTGATCGGCAGGCCGTAGATCGCCAGCCCGCCGTTCTTCTCCCAATAGGTGCGGAAATTGCCGCTCAGATTGTGGCCCGTCTCGGCGAAGAAGCGGCTGCCATCGCGCGCGGTCGTCGCGGCGGCGGGGCTTTGGAACGCCTTGCCGAGGAAGCCGAGTTGCACCTGATATTGCGGGTCTTTCGCCTCCGGGTGGGCCTCGAAGCGCGCGCGCTCGAAGTATTGCACCGTGTAGCGCTTGCCGTCGTCGATGCTCGTCTCCTGGAACGCCTCGGTCAGCGGGAAGCCGAACTGCGCCAGCCCGCCATTCTTCTCCCAATAGCCCTTGAACGGCTCGGCGAGGCTGTGGCCGCTCTCCGCGAAGTAGCGGCGCTCGCCCGTCGCGGCGAAGAACTGGACCGGGTTGCGTATCCCCGCCGGGAGCGGCTGCGTGAAGTACGCCCCACCGGGACTGAGCCAGAGGAACGTCACATCGACCCAGTCGCTGCCGGTCATCTTCAGGTCGTCCCAGAAGGTGCCATCGGCGATGTCGATGCCGGCGGGGTTCGCGACGGTATAGTTCCGATCGCTGATCCCGCCGTTGTACTTATCAAAGAACTGCGACTGCGACGCCGGCCAGCCACGCGGGAGTCCCTTGCCGGTCTGGCGCGCATCGGGCGCGTCCCAGTAGTTATCCTTGGTGTTCCACGGCCCCACATCCCAGACCGGCGCGACCGCCTGCTTTCCCTTGTAGGAGATCAGCACCTGTTTGTCGTAGCCATCCTTCTTCGCCAGCGCCAGCCGCGAGGGGAGCGCCACGAAACGATCGCGCTCCTTTATGACGTGTCCGTTGGCCGTCGTCCTCCCGACCAACCCCTCGCGCGTGGCGAAGAGCCGGAACGTGACCGCGCCAGGGAAGGGCGTCGCCGGGCGGATCAACGCCTGCTCGCGCGTGATCGCCGCCTCGGGTCCGTCGGTCGGGATACCGGGTATCCCGGTCGCGCCAGTTGGGAGCGCCGGGAGGAGCGCCGCCGCACAGCAGGCCAGCCCGAGCGAGAGCACCGCTCGGCGGCGTAGCATCAGGTCATTCCCCATCAGTTTCCCCCTATGGCGGACGGGCCAGTGTCGTGCCCGGTCGTCAAACACTGTCTATTGATCATAGGCGGGGGGGTGTAGCGGGCCAATAGGAAAACGGTCCTGGCGTCGGAACCATATCCGTAAGGGCAGAAGCGGGGGAGCCTACGGGTAGTTGCGCGAAGAAAGCACTGGCGCGACGCCCAAATATGGTGGCCCGTGCTGCGCGGTGACGCGATGTCCGGGGATCGCACTACCCATGAAGGGCGCACTGCCTCCGGGGGACACTGCCCCGGCTGCGAGGGCCTGGTGGCACCGGCGCAGACCCAAGACGCGGTTTGGGCGCACCTCCCCCTGCGGGGACTGATGACGGTGCGCGGTCATCGAGGGAGTGGGCCGAAACACGGCCCGAGGCAGAGAATTCCGATCGGGGAAAGCGTTAGAAGATGTCGACGATCCGCAACTCGCGTGAACGGAAGTGGTAGAGCTGGGCGGGGCGGTGCGCGCCCTCGCGGCGGACCTCCCCGGTCGGGACGACCAGATCGAGCGAGTTGATCTTCTTGCGGAAATTGCGCTTGTCGATCGTCCGCCCGAGGATGATCTCGTAGACCCGCTGCAACTCGGTGAGGGTGAACGAGTCGGGGAGGAAGCTGTAGACGATATTGGTGTACTCCACCTTCTTGCGGACCCGATCGATCGCATAGTCGAGGATCGCGCCGTGATCGAAGGCGAGCGGGGGCAGCTCGCGCAGCGGGAACCAGCGCGCATCCGCCGCATCGTCGCCGCCAACGATCGGGGGGGCATGGCGCAGCAGGGCATAGTAGGTGACGGAGATCACCCGCCCGCGCGGATCGCGATCCGGCCTTCCGAAGGTGTAGAGCTGCTCTAGATAGACGCCCTCGACGCCGGTCTCCTCGCGCAGCTCGCGGGCGGCGGCCTCGTCCAACGACTCGGTAGGGTCGACGAAACCACCGGGGATCGCCCAGCGCCCGGCATAGGGATCGCCACCGCGCTGAATCAGCAACACCTTCAGCTCATCGCCGTCGACGGCCAGGATGACCATATCGACGGCGATGGCGGGATAGTGGTGTCTCACCTCCCGCTGTGGTGCCGTGGGGCGGGGCGCTGCCTCTGTGCCGCTCAATCGTTACTCCGCACGCATATCCGGCAAGCTGGACCGGGATCCGCACAATTTTAGTACATGGCGCGAAGCGCTGTCAGCGCCTCCGAACCGTGGCGAGGGACGATTGCTGATCGCGTCGCGCCCCGACTATACTCTATGGGAAGATAATTGCTCAGCACGGCGCGCAGGCGAGGGTGATAATGGACAAACCGGCCACGATTCTCGAACTGCCGATCTTCCCCCTCGATCTCGTCCTCTTCCCCGGTATGCCCCTGCCCCTGAATATCTTCGAGGAGCGTTACAAGCTGATGATCGAGCGGTGCCTGGAAGGGAACCGCTCCTTCGGTGTCACGCTGCTGCGTGGGGGGCGGGCGGAAGGGCCGGGTGGCGTCCCCTACGAGATCGGCACGGTGGCGAAGATCATCCGGCACGTTCGCACGGAGGATGGGCGCTACAACATCGTGACGCGCGGCAACACGCGCTTCCAGATGCTCGATAGCCGTTACGAGTCCGGCTACCTCACAGCGCGGGTCGAACTGCTCGAAGAGGAAGAGCTCGATCCGCAAGGGCTCGGGCCGTTGCGCGCGGCGATCGAGGATGCGTTCGATGGTTTCATCGACGACCTCACCGACCTGACCGACACCCAGCGTGAGCCGATCCTCTTCCCAGACAACCCGACCGCCGCCTCGTACCTCGTCGCGCATTACCTCCCGATCTATAACTGGGAGAAGCAGCGCCTGTTGGAAGCCACGTCGACCGACGCGCGCCTCTTCGAAGAGCGCCGCATCCTCGCACGCGAACGCGGTATGATCCAGGAATTCGGCACCGCCCCGGCGATCTTCCGTACGGAAGATGGGCCGCTGATCCTGCCCAACTAACGCTTCACCCGCCCTCCACTGGAACGCAACCAGCATAGTGTATGCTGCGGCATAGGCTGATCAGGCTGCGGCGCACGGCGTCCGGCCCGCCGCATTCGCCGGTGGGTGGGCCGGTCTACTGTCGGGGTGGTCTATGCGTATCGCCGTCCTCCTCGTCTTGCTCGGACTATTGCTCGGCTTCAATCTGCGCGCGAGTGCGGCGGCCCCCGCGACGGTGGTGACGCTGCGACCCACGCCCGGCGCCCCTGGCGCGCGTGGCACCGCCCAGCTGGCGACAGCAGGCGCGCACCTCTCCCTCACCCTCGATCTCCAGCACCTCCCGATCGCCGCGCCCGTCGCGGGCAAGCGGGCACCCGGTTATTACGTCGTCTGGCTGCTGGACGATGCCCGCCACCTCTACAATCTCGGCGCGGTCGTCGCCGATGGCAGCGGGGAGGCCGTGTCCACGTTCACACCGCCGCCCGGTTGGACCGGCGAGGCAACCGTGGCGATCTCGTTGGAGACGCGCCCCGACCCCGCCACACCCAACGCCGCGCGCGAGACGATCATACTGTCCGCGAGTATCACGCCGCCCGCCGCGGCCCACGCCGCGGCCCTGGTGGCCGATTTCGGTCCCGGTTGGATCGCCCCGATCCTCCCCGCCGCGCTCGGGCTGGCCCTGCTCCGTTATGCCGCGCGCGTACGCCGCGCCGAACAGGCCGCCCACCGTCGCGCCCCGGCCCTCATCACCGCGCGCGCCTAGCACGCCCCGTCTCGTTCCATCCGACCGCCCAGGGTAGAATAGGAAGGGTTGTCCCCGCGCGGCGGCGCGGATGCGCCGCAGCTCGACGCGCGCTGGCGTACGGAGCAAACCGTGTCGTGGCGAGGGGCGGGCGCGGTGGCGGATGGAAGGGCGGGAAACGCTGGTGGGTATCGGCACGACACCGAAGATGAACCCGGCGCGGCGCAACGTCGCCCGGTCGCGTGGCAGACGCCGTATCGGCATCGTCATCGCCCCGAATCTCTGGCGCACATTCTTTCGCGGGCGCTGGCTACTCGCCACCGTGATCGTGCTGGTGGCGGTCGGGGTGATGGGGCGACTTGGCATCTGGCAGTTGAATCGGTTGCAGGGGCGGCAGGCGGCCAACGCGGTGATCGCACGGCAGCTCGCCGAGCCGCCGATCGCGGTCAACGCGCAGAACGCTACGACGATCGATCCGAACGACCTCAGCTTCCGGCGGGTGAGCCTACAGGGCGAATGGGATTACGCGCACGAGGTGGAGTTGCGCTATCGCTCCTACGACGGGCAGCCCGGTATCCACCTGCTCACCCCACTCCGCCTCACCGGGAGCGACACCTACGTCCTGGTCGATCGCGGCTGGATCTCCTTCGAGCAGACCGGACCGGTCGGGCGGCAGCCGTACGATAGCGGCGCGGGCGGCGGGATCGAGGGGCTGATCTACGCCACGATCCCCCAGGATAGCCCGAGCACCGAGCCGGGCGTCTTCTCGCAGATCGATCTCGTGCGGATCGGCGCGCAACTCCCGTACCCGATCCAGAACTACTGGGTGCAGCGCCTCCCGTCGGGGACGAACCAGACCCCGCCCCTCTCCGAAGGGCTCCCGGACCTCGGCGACGGCTCGCACCTCAGCTACGTGATCCAGTGGTGGGCCTTCGCGCTGACGTTGCTGATCACCTACGTCTTCTTCGTCAACGCCGCGTTGTTGCGCGGGAAGCGGAAGAAGTAGGGCGAGTGGGCGGAGTGGGCCAGTAGATCGGTAGAGAGAACGTGGGCAACCGATAACGATCGGCCTTCTCCGTCACTCCCTACTCGCCCACTGGCCCACTTCCGTACCGCTCCGCCCACTACTTCCCCGCCAACGCCTTTTGCCACGCGAACACCGGCGGCACCTCGGTCATCTCCGGCTCGGTCTGCACATCGATGAAGGTGGGGCTGTTGCGACGGGTCGCCTCGCCGATCGCGTCCTCGATCTGGTCGGGGTGGGTGATCGTGACGCCGCGCACCCCGAAGCCCTCCGCGATCTTGGCGTAGTCGAGCGTGGTGAAATCGACGCCGAAGAAGCGATCGTCGAAGTACAGGTGCTGGAGCATCTTGATCCAGCCGAAGCCACCGTTATTGAAGTGGATGATCGTCACCGCCAGATTGAGCCGCCCGATCGTCTCCAACTCGGTGCCGCTCATCCCGAACGACCCATCGCCGCAGAGGCAGACCACCGTCTCGTTCGGGCGGGCGATCTTCGCGCCGACCACCGCCGGGATCGCGTAGCCGAGGCCACCGTGCGCGCGTGGGATCACGATCGAGCGCCCCGGTCGCCGGACCTCGAAGGCCCCGGCGGTGAAGGGGGTCATCGTGCCAGGATCGGCGACGATCACGCTCGCCTGGGGGAGGACCCGGTCGAGCGCGGCGAAGATCCGCTGCGGCTTGACCGGGAAGACCTCCGAGCGCGATTTGACCTCGAACTCGTCCCAGAAGGGGGCCAGCCGCGCGATCACGTCCTTGCGCTCCCAGCGGCTCCGCAACGGCGGCGCGGTCGGCACGCCCCGCTCCGCGCGCGCCCAGGCGACCAGATCGCCGAGCACCAGCTTCGCATCGCCGCAGATCGCCACCTCGGCGGGCAGATTGTTGCCGAGCTGCATCGGGTCGGCGTCGACTTGCAGGATCGTCTTGCCGGAATCGGGGCCGGGATTGGTCGAGGACAGGGTGATCAGCGAGTTCACGCGCGAGCCGACGTAGAGGATCGTGTCCGCCTCGCCGACGATCGCGTTGGCCTGTGGCTTGCCGCCGTTGCCGCCGATCACGCCGATACTCCAGGGGTGGTCCTCCGCGATCGACCCCTTGCCGTTGATGCTCGTCCCCACCGGGATCCGCAGCAAGGTCGCCAGCTCGCTCAACTCGTCCCACGCGCCCGAGATCACCGCGCCGCCCCCGGCCACGATCACCGGATGTTCCGCGCCCGTCAGCAGCTCGTAGAGGCGGCGCGTCTCGTCCTCCGGCCCGCGTGTCCGGTAGGACGGATAGATGGTGCAGGCCGCCTCCGCCGCGATGACCGGTGCCGCGACTTCTTCCACCAGCACATCCTCGGGCAGGACGATGTGGACCGCGCCCGGCCGCCCGCTCGTCGCCTGACGGAAGGCGCGGCGGATTGTCTCCGGGAGCTTGTCGGCGCGCTTCACGGTCGTGTTCCACTTCGTCGCCGCGCGGGTCAGATCCTGCTGATTGATCGCCGTCAGCGTCCCGCGATCCTCGTCGGCGATCGGCACGTCGGTGGTGAGGCAGATCACCGGGATCGACGAGCCGTTCGCCTCGGCGATGCCGGGGATGATGTAGGTCACGCCGCCGCCCGATGGGCCTTCGCAGATGCCCGGCTTACCGGTCAGGCGCGCGTAGGCGTCGGCCATGAAACCCGCCGCACGCTCGTCGCGCGCCATGACGTGCCGGATGTCGCTGCCGGCGGCGTGGAGGGCATCGTAGAGCGGCATCGTCGTGTCACCCGGCACCCCGAAGATGACCTCCACCTTGTAGGCCTTCAGCATCTCGACCAGGATTTGCGCGCCGTTCATCGATCCTCCGTGTGCGTGTCGCTCAGCGATTCACTATGCGGTGTAAGCCGTTGGCTGCGATGTTGTCTCTGCTCTGGACGGGATGGCGTTTCAGCCGTGCTAGTATACGGGAGGAGGCGTGGGAGGTGTGACACGATGTCCGAACGAGGATTGGTGGGGCGGGCGACCGTCGAACTGAAGGAGGGGGTCGCGCTCACCGACGCGGAGTGGGCGGCGATTATCGCCCTCTGTGAGTTGGCGTTCGCGGAGGATTTCTCCGAAGCCTTTGTGTGGTTCGCGCGCTCCTGGCATGTGCTGGTCCACCAGGACGGCGTGCTAGTCTGCCACGCCTGCTGGGTCGAGCGCTGGTTGCAACCTGCGGGCTTGCCCCCGCTCCGCACCGCCTACATCGAGGCGGTCGCCACGCATCCGGCGTGGCAGCGGCGGGGCTACGGCACGCTGGCGCTGACGCGGCTCGCCGGGGAGATCACCGGTTACGATCTGGCCGCGCTCTCGCCCGCAGCGGCGGAGTTCTACGAGCGTCTCGGTTGGGAACATTGGCGCGGCCCGACCGCGATCCGCACCGATTCCGGCCTGCTGCCGACGCCGGATGAGGCGATCATGATCTTGCGCCTGCCACGGACCCCGCCGCTCGACCTCGACGCCCCGATCAGCGCCGAGTGGCGCGCGGGCGAACTGTGGTGAGACGATGCGGGCGGTGGCGACCATACTTGCGCCGAAACAGTGGTGCCGAAACAGTGGTGTTGATATGTATACGGGAAGAGGGGGAGACCGATGGAATTTCCGAGCGCGCGGGTCGAGGGGAAAGTCGCGATCGTCACCGGCACCGGGACCGGCCTGGGACAGGCGGCGGCGCTGGCGCTGGCCGGGGCCGGTGCCAAAATCATCCTGACGGAGCTGCCGGGGCGCACCGACGCCGCCGAGGCGACCGCGAAGATGGCGCGCGACGATTACGGCGCGGAGACGCTGGTGCTGCCGCTCGATGTGCAGCGCCACGACCAGATCGATGAGCTGGTTGGCGGGGCGCTCGCGCACTTCGGCCAGATCGACATCCTCGTCAACAACGCCGGGGTCAACATCCCCAAGCTCGCCGTCGATGTGACCGAGGAAGACTGGGACCGCGTAATGGACATCAACCTGAAGGGACTCTTCTTCACGACCCAGGCGGTCGGCAAGGAGATGATCGCGCGCGGCAGCGGCAAGATCATCAACATCGCCTCGCAGATGGGCGTCGTCGGCTACTGGAAGCGCGCCGCCTACTGCTCCAGCAAGGCCGGGGTTGTCAACCTGACGCGCGTCCTCGCGTTCGAGTGGGCGCAGCACGGTGTTCGCGTCAACGCGGTCGGCCCGACCTTCGTGGAGACGCCGCTGACCCGCCCGATGTTCGAGGATCGGGCGTTTCGGGAGGACGTGATGGGGCGGATCCCGCTCGGTCGGCTCGCGACCCCGCAGGACATCGCCGGGGCGATCGTCTATCTGGCATCCCCCGCATCGGACATGGTGACCGGGCAGACCTTGCTGGTGGATGGCGGCTGGACGGCGGTGTGAACGTGGACAGCGGCGCGCCGGTGGCCTGAGCGGACATCCCCGCGGCGCGCGAAAAAGCGTGCGTCGCAGGGTTTGTCCACGTTCACACCGCCGCGCGGGGCGGTCTCTTTTGGCTACAACTGCGCTGTAAAGCGGGACGCGCGTCGACGAGTCGGTTAGGAAAGGGACAACATGTCGGGTAGGACCGCCACGATCACCGGCAGTATCGCCGCACCGGTCGCCGCCGCGACCGTTGGGGGGCTCGCCTGGCGCAACATCGGCCCCTTTCGCGGCGGTCGCGTCATCGCCGTCGCCGGCGATCCGCAGCGCCCGCTCGTCTTCTACTTCGGTTCGACCGGCGGTGGCGTCTGGAAGACGACCGATGGCGGCCTGAGCTGGACGAACTGCTCGGATGGCTTTTTCAAGACGGCCTCGGCCAGCGCGCTGGCCGTCGCCCCCTCCGATCCGAATGTTCTCTACGCCGGGATGGGCGAGACGACGATCCGTGGCAACGTCGCGCACGGCGATGGCGTCTACGGCTCGACCGATGGCGGCAAGAGCTGGCGACATCTCGGCCTCACCGAGACCCGCGCGATCGCCCGGATACGCATCGACCCGCGCGACCCGAATACAGTCTACGTGGCGGCGCTGGGGCACGTCTGGGGGCCGAATGGGGAGCGCGGCCTCTATCGCTCGCGCGATGGGGGGGCGACCTGGCAGCGGATCCTCTACCGCGACGAGCGGACCGGCGCGATCGATCTCTCGATCGACCCGACCAACCCGCGCATCCTCTACGCCGCTTTCTGGGAGGCGGGGCGCACCCCCTGGCAACTGACGAGCGGAGGCCCCGGCAGCGGCCTCTTCAAGTCGACCGATGGCGGCAACAACTGGACCGAGATCAGCGCTGCGCCCGGCCTGCCGAAGGGGGTCAAGGGGAAGATCGGCGTCGCCGTCTCCCCCGCACGCCCGGAGCGGGTCTGGGCACTGATCGAGGCGGAAGGGGGCGGCTTCTTCCGCTCGGATGATGGCGGGGCGCACTGGACGAAGCTGAACGAGGAGCGCGAACTCCTCCAGCGCGCCTGGTATTACGCGCACGTCATCGCCGACCCGCAGAACCCCGAGGTCGTCTGGGTGCCGAACGTCAACAACTGGCGCTCGATCGATGGCGGCAAGAGCTTCACCGCCTACCCGACCCCGCACGGCGACAACCACGACATCTGGATCGATCCGCAGAATCCGCAGCGCCTGATCCAGGGGAACGACGGCGGCGCGGTCGTCTCGTTCGATGGCGGGGCCTCCTGGTCGTCGATCTACAACCAGCCGACCGCCGAGTTCTACCATGTCGTCGCGGATACCCAGACCCCCTATCGCGTCTACGGCGCGCAGCAGGATAACAGCACCCTCAGCCTGCCGAGCCGCTCCGACACCGGCGGGATCACCTGGGCCGAGACCTTCCCGGTCGGCGGCGGCGAGAGCGGCTACATCGCCGTACGCCCCGACGCGCCCCACATCGTCTTCGCCGGGTCGTATGGCGGCCTCCTGACCCGCTTCGACGCGCGCACGCGGCAGACGCGCAATATCGCCGTCTGGCCGGAGAATCCGATCGGCTGGCCGGTCAGCGCGCAGCCGTATCGCTTCCAGTGGACCTTCCCGATCGTCCTCTCGCCGCACGATCCGAACGAGTTATACGTGACCTCGCAGCACGTTCATCGCTCGACCGATGGGGGGGCGAGCTGGACGATCCTCAGCCCCGATCTCACCCGCAACGATCAGACGAAGATGGGCTCGTCCGGCGGGCCGATCACGCAGGACAACACCAGCGTCGAGTATTACGGGACGATCTTCGCCTTCGCCGAGTCGCCGCTCGCGCGGCGCACCTTCTGGGCTGGCTCGGACGATGGGTTGATCCACGTCTCGCGCGATGGCGGCGAAAGTTGGGCGAACGTGACCCCGCCCGCCGATCTCCTCCCGGAGTGGGCGCTGATCAGCATCGTCGAGCCGTCGCCGCACGACGCGGATACGTGCTACATCGCCGCGACGCGCTACAAGTCCGATGATCTGACGCCCTACCTCCTCAAGACGACCGATGGCGGCGCGAGCTGGACCTTGATCACCGCCGGGCTGCCGACCGACGAGTTCACGCGCGTCATCCGGGCCGACCCCGCGTGCCCCGGCATCCTCTACGCCGGGACCGAGGCGGGCATCTGGACCTCGATCGATGACGGGGCGACCTGGGCGCGGCTGGGCGCAGGGTTGCCGATCGTCCCGATCCACGATCTGACGGTGTGTGGCAGCGATCTCGTCGCGGCGACACACGGGCGAGGCTTCTGGATCCTCGACGATCTGACCCCGCTCCATCAGGTGGCCGAGGCGGGTGCGGGGGAATCTGCTCGCCTCTTCGCGCCGCGCACCACCGTGCGCTACCTCACCGGGGGACGCCTCGCCGCGCCCGATCCGAACGTGCCGCGCGGCTTCGGCAACGTGGGCGGGCTGGCGGTGCGTACGCAGATCATCACCAGGCCGGACGACAGCCGCGCGCTCGGCTTCCTCGATGCCGGACAGAATCCCGAGTCGGGCGTCACCGTCCTCTACTATCTCGCGCGTAAGCCGCAGGAGTCGCTGACGCTGCGCTTCCGCGACGCGGCGGGCGCGGAGATCAAGGCGTTCACCGCGACATTCGGCGGCGAGGGCGAGACGGAGAAGAAGGACGATGAGCATGACACGCCACCCGAGCCGAAACCGAAGGCGGCGGTCGGCCTGAATCGCTTCGTCTGGAACGCCCGTTATCCCGATGCGGCGGTCGTGCCGGGGGCGGTCTTCTGGGCCGGGGGGACGACCGGCCCGCTAGCCGCGCCGGGGCGCTACACCGTCGAACTCGCGGTGGACGGCACCATGCAGTCGGCCGAGTTCGACTTCGTGCGCGACCCCCGCACCGACGCCACGGACGACGACTTCGCCGCGCAGTTCGCCCTGCTGAAGCAGATCCGCGACAAGCTCTCGGAGACGCACGAGGCGGTGAACATGCTCCGCGCCATCCGCAAGCAGGCCGAGGATTGGGTGGGGCGCACGGCGGGGACACCGCAGGCCGAACAGATCAAGGAGGCGGCGGGGCCGCTGCGCGAGGCGTTGGATGGGATCGAGGAGGAGTTGATCCAGACGCGCTCGAAGTCGCACGAGGATCCGCTGAACTTCGCGATCAAGCTGAACAACAAGCTCGCCGCGCTGACCGGTGTGGTCGCCAGTGCGGACGCCGCCCCGACCCAGGGCGCGCGCCAGGTCTTCGACGACGTGGCCGGGCGGATCGACGCGCAACTCGAAGGGTTGGAGACGGTGCTGGTGACCCAGCTCGGCGCATTCAACGCCGCCGTGCAAGAGGTCCACCTCACGGCGATCGTGCCACCGGAGAAGCGCTGGTAGCGGTTCCGGGCCTTGTAGGAGGCACCCGCGTTAGCGCTGCTCCGGGCGCGACGCGCCCCACGATCTGGATACAAACGTAGCGGTGACGCTGCTTCGACAGGGAGTGTGAACCGATGCAACCACGCACACCGCATCCCGTGCTCGGTCATCTCGCGGCGCTGGTGGGCGAGTGGGAAACCGAGGCGACCCACCAAAACTTGCCCGGTGCCGTCATCCGTGGCCGGGCGACATTCGCGTGGCTGGGGGAGGGCGTTTGTCTCATCTGGCAGGCCCACTACGATCACCCGGACATTCCAGACAGCATCGCCATCATGGGCTGCGACGACACCGGCGACCTGCGCCACCCCGGCGGGGGCTGCACACTGCACTACTTCGACCAGCGCGGCGTCACGCGCCTCTATCATCTTGGCGCGGAGGTCGGCGTGTGGCGGTACTGGCGGGAGGCCCCCGGGTTCTCGCAGCGCTTCACCGGCACGCTCAGCGCCGACGGTCGGAGCATCAACGGCATCGCGGAACTCTGCCGGGATGGCGTCACCTGGGAGCGGGATCTGCCCATCACCTACGTCCGGGTCGGGTAAGGGGCCACGCGCCTTCGACCAGCGCCCCGCGCCCGCGAGATCCCGTGGCGCGGCGCTCGGGAGCACCAAGCGTTTCGCGAGGAAGGGGTACGGGAACGTTCTAACGCAGGGTGCGAAGAGGTTGGCCCGCCCGCCACCCCAGTCCCCGGATAATAGAACGGGCCAACCACTCTGCGCTTTGCTCTAACGCTCCGCCGTGGCTACGAGGAAAGGGGCGCGGCAATTGCCGCGCCCCTTGTGCAAATTGTGCTGCGGTCTAGAACTCCTCGTCATAGCCACGGAAGTCGCGGACGATCTCGCGGCCCTGCTCGATGACCGATTGGGCCGTTTCGACAACCTTCTTGCGCCGTTCCTCATCGCGGAAGACGAAGTAATAGAGCGCGCCGCCGATCGCCGCCAGCACCGCGACGATCCAGAGACCGCTCAGGTTCCGCTTCTGCTTCGGCGGCTCGATCTGGGCGGCGAGGGCCACGAGGCCCCTCGCCGCCGCTTTGCGACCCTTGCGTGTACCCTGCTTCGCCCGCCCGGTGAGATCGGACGCCAGATCGGTATTCGCCAGAGTCTTCGCTTTATCCCGTCCCAGCGCGACACCGGCGACCGCCAAGGTGCTGGCCTGTGTCCCAACCTTCGTGGCGGCATCGGAGATTTGTGGCGTCACATCGTCGCGGAGCTGTTGCGCGCGCTCCACCACCTGCGGTAGCACCTCGTCGCGGAGCTGTTGCAGGCGCTCGGTGATCTGCGGGAGAAGATCGTCGCGCACGCGGTCGCCCAGGTCTGTCGTCTGCCCGCGCGTCGTGTCGGCGAACTGGCGCGCGCTCTTCTGTGCGGTATCGGCGAGTTGCCCCACATTCTTCTGGGCGCTGCTCGCGAACTGGCTGATGTTCTTCTGTGCGCGCTCCGCCGCCTGCTGCGCGCCTTTCGGCACTTCGATCGCCTGGACGCGCTCGATCAGCGGCGCGAGCGCGGCGGTGGTCGCCGCCCCGGCGACCGCGAGGCGCTTGCCCGCGTCCTGGCTGATGGCGCTGGCCTTCTCGCGCACGTCATCGGTGGTCGGAGCCGGATGCGTCTGGCGATAGGATTCGCTACGGACCGCTTTATCCAAACGGTCGATGTCCTTCTGAATGGCGCCGACCTGCTTGCGTAGTTGCTTGCGGGTGCGCCGGGTCAGCTTGCCATTCTTGAGTACAACGACTACCGGCTCGTCAGCCATCTTTACCTTCTCCATTCCTGAGACGGATAACAGGACTTGCCCCGCTGGTACCGGTGGCAATTCTTTGCGCTCCTGCTGCTCCGCGATCTTCCCGAGGCGCTCGATCTCCTGCTGGAGCGCCACCGACTCCTGTTCGAGCCGTTTGCGCGTCCTGCCCGTGATCTTGCCATTCTGCACGACCGACAGACGCGCTGCCGAGGGATTCTCGCGCACGACGCTATGCGCACCGCGTACCACCGTGCGTCGCCCACCGTTATGTGGCGGCTTCTCCGGCTCGTTCGGCCCGAGCGCCGCCACGACCGCGCCCAATGCCAGCGCCGCGCCCACCGCGATGCCGACAACCTGGCCGGTCGTGAGATCGTTCGGGTCGAAACCGCCCGTCGCGGTGTTATTTTCGTCCACTGTGCTCCTCTCCTTATTGGCGGGAATGCGTTACGCCGCCATTATCCGCGCCTCAGTAGGGTGCCGCACCACTGGCCGGGTTGGTTGCCGCGCCACCGAGGAGCGGGTCGCTGTCGGCGTGCGCGGGCGTTGCGGGGGCATCCGCCACCGGGGTTGCGGCACCCGCGCCGAGCTTCCCGGCGACGCGCGATGCGAGATCGATCCGCTCGTCTGCGGAGAGATTGCTCATCACGCGGTCGAGGATCGCCATCAACAACGCGACCCGTTCCGCATTGCTCATCTCCGAGACCATCTTGTCGGTGACGTAGTTGACCTGCTGGGCGCGTTCTTCTTCGCCCATATTCTTCAGGACTTGATCGATCATGCCGCGCATCAGGCCACTCATCGCCGCCGACCCTCTCCTTCTGTCCGCGTCCGCCGTTGTTCGGCGCGATCGCGCCCCCATATCGGCCCTACGCGCAAGCACGAATTATGCCACGCACTGCGGAATATCGCCTACCGAGCGCTAAAAGCGCCGCTTGGTGTGAACGTGGACACCGCCACCCCCTCGCATCTACGCGCTGGAAGACGAGGACGTGCCATCCGCGCGCGGCGTCGGCCAGATTGGTGCGGCAGGCACGGAAAGGGCGGCCATGCCCTGGCCGCCCGCCGCAGTTACGCAAAGTGCTCGTGGTATCCGATCAGCGATCGTAGATCGGCAGGGTGGCCGGTTGCAGCGCATCGCCGACCTGCGTCTTGATCGCCTCCAGGAAGGGATAATCCCACTCCCCGACGAAGGTCATCGCCACGCCCTTCTTCCCGGCGCGCGCCGTGCGCCCGATCCGGTGGATGTACTCCTCCGGGTTCTGGGGGATGTCGTAGTTGATGACGTGGCTGATATCGGGGATGTCGAGGCCGCGCGCCGCCACGTTGGTGGCGATCAGGACACGCAGCGTGCCGCTGCGGTAGGCATCGATCGTCTTCGTCCGATCGGCCTGCGCCATCCCGCCGTGGAGCGCCTGCACCAGCCAGCCCTCGTTGGTGAGCTGTTGGGCGAGCCGATCGACCCCGACCTGCATCCGGCGGAAGACGAGCAGCCGCGCGTCGCGACCGAAGTCCTCCTCGAACGAGAGGAACCCGGCCAGCTTGTCGCGCTCGGCGACCTCGTAGTAGCGCTGCTCGACGGTGGCGACGGTGGCGTGCTCCGGCTCGATGGCGATGTGCATCGGGTTGCGCTGGTAGCGCCGGATCAGGCGTTGCACCCACCCCGGCATGGTGGCCGAGAAGAGCATCGTCTGGCGGTCGCGCGGGGTGCGGCGCAGGATGTTCTCGATGTCTTCCGCGAAGCCGATGTCGAGCATCTCGTCGGCCTCGTCGAGGATCACGATCCGCACGCCATCGACGCGCAGGGTGCCGCGCCCGAGGTGATCGAGGACGCGTCCCGGCGTGCCGACGATGATGTCGACGCCCTCCTCCAGCGCGGTGAACTGTCCGCGCATCCTTGTTCCGCCGTACATCGAGAGGACGCGCAGCCCGGTGCCCTTGGCGAGCCGCTCCATCTCTTCGCTGACCTGCCGACAGAGTTCGCGGGTCGGCACCATCACGATCGCGCTCACCGTCCCGGTCGGACGCAGGCGGTTAATCGTCGGGATGCTGAACGCCGCCGTCTTACCGGAGCCGGTCTGCGCCTGCCCCACGATGTCGCGGCCATCGAGCAATGCCGGGAGGACCGCCGCCTGGATGCGCGTGGGGTGGGTGTACCCGACCGCCTCGATCGCGCTCAGCAGCTCCGGTCGGAGATTGAAATCGCTGAATTTGGGGAGATTCTCGGCGTTTGGGGCGGGGGGTGAAATAACGGGGAGGTCGGCGGGGGTTTCTGGTTGTGACCCATTTCCGGGTGCGATCGTATCCACGTATCCTTCCAATCCTGCGGGAACACTACATCATCGCGCTTGTTGGCCCCGACGTAGCTCCATGCCGGACGGATGGACTGGCATTCACACTCACCGGGTACCGCCTTCGTCGGATGCCGAACACGCTTTCAGCGTATCCTGAACCGATCGTCATACAAGTATAGCATGAATGGACATAACCCCGAACGCGGCCTCGTCCGGCGCTCACTCGTCCTCGAAGGCGAACCAGCGCGCCCCGCGCGGTCGGCGGGCGTCGAGCCACCCTTGCAGCATGATCGCCGCCGCCGCCGCGTCGATCCGGTCGCGGCGCTGCTCGCGGGTCATCCGCCGGTCGATCATCTGCCGCTCCGCCTCGGCGGTGGTGAAGCGCTCGTCCGCGAAGACGATCGGCAGGCCGTCGAGATGGGAGGCGAGGCGTTCCGCGAAGACGCGCACCGTACGTGCCTGCGGCCCCTCGGTCCCGTCGAGACTCGTCGGCAGCCCGATCACCACGATCTCGACCGCGCGCTCACGGGCCATCGCCGCCAGCTCCGCGAACTCGGTCTGCTGGCCGCGCACCACGCGCACAGTGCGCCAGGGCGCGGCCAACAGGCCAAGCTCGTCCGAGAGGGCGGTGCCGATCCGGCGCGCGCCCGCATCGATGCCCAATGCCCGCATCCTCTAACGTCCCTCCGCGAGCTGCACGGTGATACGAGAGGCGAGCCAGGGCATCCGCTGGGGGAAGGGGCCGGAGCGGTACTCGATCCGCGTCGCGGAGACCTCCGGCAGCGCCGCGAGGATCGCGTGCGCCTGGTCGTCGTCCTGATGCGCGAGGCGCTTCGCCAGCGCCGCGCGGTCGGCGTCCGTGCCGATGGCGGCGCGCGTCTGCGCCGTGCCGACCATCCGGTAGGTCAGCCGACCGGGCACATCCTCGATGGGCTGCGGCGCCGCGATCTGCGTCGAACCGGAGACAATCGTCTCGCCCGGCTTGACCGCCGCCCCGATCCGGCGCTCGGCCTCGGCGCGCGCCTGCCCCTCGATCGTGCCGGGGGTGTAGATCAGCGCGGTGACCTCGGCGGCCGTCGTGGCGGTCACGCTATCGCCATCGGCCCCGGCCTGAATATTCGTCGTCGTCTTGAAGTTGCCGACGCCGACCGTGTCGTGCATAACGCTGCCACCGGCGGGGATCGCCGCCGCCAGCGCCGCCTGCCCCTTGACGCGCGCCGCCTCTTCCGCCGCCGCACTCGCCGCCGCGATGTCCTGCTTCGAGATCGTGGAGATGACGCGTTCGGTCCCCCCCGCGATCGGCGCGTTACGGTTGATATAGAAGATGTCGCTCGAGAGCTGGCCGCTCACCGCCCCGGTCGGCGCGTTCCCGCTGCTCCCCTTGCGCGCCGCCGCGACGCGGACCGACGCCGAGCCGTACGTATTCGAGATCGGTTCCGCCGGGCCGATCGTGATCGCCTCCTGCGTGACGTACTCGCCGCCATTGGCCGAGGTCAGTGTCGTGCCGCGCGCCACCGTCACCGCCGTGGACGCCCGGTTGATCAGCACGACCGGGCCACCGGCCGTCGTATTCGGCTCCGTGCGCGAACCGGTCGCGCTGCGCGAGGCGGTCGCGGTCAGCGGCACGATCAGCCGCTTCGCCGGGATCACGATCTGCTCGTTCGTCGGCTGTCCCTGGGGGCTGGTGGGGTCGATCTCCGCGACGACGACCTTGAAATCGGTCGCCACCTGCCCGGTGCGCGCTGCGAGCGTCACCGTGGCGGTCGGCAGCAGGATGTAGAGGGCGATCAGCAGCGCCACCGCGATCGTCACGATCGTGAAGAGCAGCCCACCGGTCAGCAGGCGGGCCGCGCCGCGCCGTCGCTCGCGCCGTGGCGCGACGACATAGCGCTTGTCGTCCTCATCCTCGTCGTCGTCGTCTTCGTAGCGCGCATCGTTGTAGGCGATCACCGGCGGGACGATCGGCAGGCGCGCGGTCGGCTCGCGCTGCTCGCCCTCCTCTTCGTCCTCGTCCTGCGTCGCCGGACGCATCGTGGCGCGACCGAACTGGAGCCGACGATGCGGCGCGGCGACCGGCGGGGCCACCTCCTCATCCTCGTCCTCGTCCCAACCGTCGGCGTTCGCCGCTGCGGTCGGCACGGGCGCGAGTCGGGCGGCGCGCGTACCGGGCTTTGGCTCGTCGTCCCAGCCCGCCTCATCGTCGTCCGCTGCGGGCGCGGCATCGGCGGTCGGTCGTCGCCGCGCCTCGACCCAGTCGCGCACATCCTGCCAGAACGCGCCGAACCGGCCCGGACGCCCGACGGGCCGCGCCCGGGGCTGCCGCGCGTCGTCCCAGCCGTCTTCATCGTCTTCATCGTCTTCGTCGGCGCGCTCGGCGATCCCGGACGAACGGAGCCCGCGCGCTCGACCGGGCGCGTCCGGCGTGTCATCGTCTTGCTCGTCCTCGTCCTCGTCATAGGGCTGGCCGTAGGGATCGAGCCGCGACGGGGCACGCCCCTCGCTCAGGTAAGGCGGCGCACCGAGGTCGTCCTGTGCCTCCGCCGTGGGGGCTGTCTGTCGGCGCGACGGGGTGAGGCGCACGATCGGCGTGTCGTCGGCGAGGCGGTTGTCGGTCTGTGGCGCTTCATCCGGGGCGGATGTGCCCTGGCGATCGAGCGGTTCTCCCGCGAGCAGGCGCGTCGGCCCCGCCGCGCTCGTGGGGGGGGGCGTCTCGCGCGCATCGAGCACGTCCAGGCCGAAGACCCGCGCCGCGTTGAGGAGCTTGCTGTTCGCTGTGGCGATCGTGAGGCGTACGCCATACTCCTGCGCCACCTCGTCGAGGGTGTGCAGGTGTTGCAGGCTGAGCAGGAGGGGACTGCGCTCGTCCACATCGAGGACCAGATCGTTCCCCTCGGCGGCGCGCACCCCCGCCAGCACCCGATCCAGGGAATCGCCCGCCGCCACGGCAAGTCGCGCGTGGCCGGTCATCCCGTCGCTCACAATACCCCCCAGGGAGTGCCGGTCGGGCGTGCCGAGGGGTGCGGGCGCGGCGAGTCGCTGAGCCGCCGCGCCCGCGATCTCAGGACTCCGAACCGAGTACTCGTTCAACGATGCTTGGGACAGCGGCGAGGGCGCTGTCGAGGTTCGTCGGGTCGCCGCCGCCGCCCTGCGCGCGGTCGGGCCGCCCGCCGCCGCGCCCGCCGAGCGCGCGCGCCGTCTCGCCCAGGATGTCGCCCGCTTTGAGGCCGCGCTTGACCAGTTCCGGGGTCACCAGCGTCAGCAGCGCCGGGCGCTCGCCTACGACCGCCCCGAGGACGAGGACGCCCTCGCCGAGACTGTCGCGCAGCCGGTCGCCCAGCTGCGCCAGCGCGCCCGCGTCCGGCACATCGGCGCGCGCCGCCAACACCTTGACCCCCGCGACCTCGCGAACCTGCGCCAACAGGCCACCCGCCTGGCCACCCGCGACCTGACCCTTCAACTGGTCGATCTCGCGCTCCAGATCGCGGATCCGCAGGCGCAGCCCGTCGACCTGGAGCGGCAACTGCTCCGGCACACGGGTGCGGAACTGCGCGAAGAGGGCGTTGGTCGCCGCCTGGACCCCTTCCAGGTAGGCGAGCGCCCCGCGCCCGGTCAGCGCCTCAATTCGCCGGACCCCCGCCGCGACCCCCGCCTCGCCGGTGACGACGATCGGGCCGATCTCGCCGGTCGCGCCGACGTGCGTGCCGCCGCAGAGTTCCTTCGAGAAGTCCTCGACCGTCACGACGCGCACCTGATCGCCGTACTTCTCGCCGAAGAGGGCCATCGCGCCGGTCGCCAGCGCCGCCTGCTGATCCATCACATCCGCGTAGACCGCGTCGTTCTCCAGGACCGCGCTGTTGGCGAGTTCCGCGACCCGCCGCAACTCTTCCGAGGTCAGCGCCTGCATGTGCGTGAAGTCGAAGCGCAGGCGGTCGGGCGAGACGAGCGAGCCCGCCTGCTGCGCGTGCGAGCCGAGGACGAGCCGCAGCGCGCGATGCAGGAGGTGGGTCGCGGTGTGGTTGCGGCGGATGTCCGCGCGGCGCTCCACATCGATCCCCGCCTCGACCATGTCGCCGACGGCGAACTGCCCCTCCTCGACCTGCCCGCGATGGCCGGTCAGCCCGGTCACCGGGCGCTGCGTGTCGCGCACGCGGAACTGGCCCGCACCGCTCGTCAGCAGGCCGGTGTCGCCCACCTGTCCGCCGGACTCGGCGTAGAATGGCGTCCGGTCGAGGACGATCTCGACCTCATCGCCGACAGTCGCGGTCTCCTGCGCGCCGTGCGCGCCGATGATCGCCGTGATCGTGCCGGTCGAGCGCTCCTGCTCATAGCCGACGAACTCGGTCGCCGGCAGCTTCAGCCCGGCGTAGGTCTCCAGGCCCTGGTGCGACTGCTTGCGGAAGTTCGACGCTTCCTGGCTGAGTCGCCGTTGCACGTCCATCGCCTGATCGAATTCGGTGCGGTCGATCGCCATCCCCGCCTCGTTCGCCAACTCAACGGTCAGATCGAACGGGAAGCCGTAGGTGTCGTAGAGGCGGAAGACTTCCGCGCCGGGGAGCGCATCCTTCCCCTCGGCTCGCAGCCCCGCGACGAGGGTCGCGAAGCGCCCGAGGCCGCGCGCCAGCGTCCGCCCGAAGGTTTCCTCCTCGTGCCGGATGACCTGGTAGATCCGCTCGCGGCGCGCGATCAGTTCCGGGTACTGATCGCGCATCAATTCGA
>JAABUM010000317.1_pt1 | contig 91681 bp, 93 predicted proteins | sample 5559161 | NCBI WGS metagenome assembly JAABUM01 (sample SAMN10711868, study PRJNA513369) | rock metagenome | isolation source: Antarctica rocks | place: Antarctica: Victoria Land, Siegfried Peak nord
GCAGCTCACCTGCCACGCATCGCGTCCTTCTGGGAGGTGACCCTGCTCGGGACCGGGGCCTACGTCGGTCGTCCGATGCAGCTGCACCGCCACCTGGCGGCCACCGCGGGCCTGGCGGCCGTCCACTTCGAGCGCTGGCTGGTGCTGTGGCAGCACACGCTGACCGCCCTGTTCAAGGGCCCCACGGCGACTCGAGCTGCCAGCGACGCGCAGCGAATGGCGGTCGGCATGCTCCGTGACATCGAGAAGCCGCTGCCGATCTGAGCGACTTCGTCCCTGGTCACTCCCGCAGAGCGGTTGACAGGATGAGCAGTGGGCCTCAACCGCCGCAGGTGGCAAGGTGAACGCTGTCGTGTCAGGCGACGGCAGCATTCGCGCCGATGCCACCACCGCCGACGTCATCGTCCAGGCCGCGATGCTTGCCCAACCCCTGCCCAACACCGGGCACTGGGACCCCACCGCCCGGTGCCAGAAGTCGATCTTCCTCGACGGCCTCTCGACCCTGCCGGGCGGACGCACCAGTCCCTTGCGCCAGCCATCGCATCCGTGATCAGCGCCGACGGCGGGACGACGCCCACCGAGAGTGACGTCCGGAACCCTGCGCCAGAAAACTATGGCGACTTGTGACGGATGCCCGACAACCCTCTGCCGCTACCACCGAGAAATCGTTTCGGGTGATCGCGGTCATACGTGGCACCGTACCTCCAACAACGCCTGGCAGGCACGGTCCACGTAGCGCGCGGCTAGCGAGGTTCCTATCACCACCGGCGCCGCCGCGAGGCATTCAGCGGCCTCTCATGGGCACTGCTTCCGCTTCATGGACGGCTGCGGCGCGACCACAAGCGATCGACCGCACGCGCAGCCAACCTCTAGCGTGTCCCGTCGTGCCCGTGCACTTGGTCGACCGCAGCCCGGTGGTGCCGCCCCAGTCCCTCGTGGACGCTCTCGTCCCACCGCCGCGGTTCAGCACAGCGCGCTTCGACACCTTCGTGCCGGACCTGGCCCAACCCAGCCAGACCGCCGCCCTTGGCGTCCTCACCGCGTTCGCCGCCACCCTTGAGCCGCCGCCGAAGCGGATGTTCGCAAGGGCAAGGCGCGCCGACGGTAAGCCGGGCGTCTACCTCGACGGCGGCTTCGGTGTCGGCAAGAGCCACCTGCTCGCCGCCTTGTGGCATGCCAGCCCCGAGCCCCGGGCGTACGGCACGTTCGTGGAGTTGACGCACCTGGTGGGGGCGCTGGGCTTCGGCGCCACCATCGAAGCCCTGTCCAGCCATCGGTTGCTGGCCATCGACGAGTTCGAGCTCGACGACCCGGGGGACACCGTGCTCGTCTCGACCCTGCTCGCCCGGCTCGTCGTCGCCGGCGTTCGGGTTGCTGCCACCTCGAACACGTTGCCCGGGGCCCTCGGGGAAGGTCGGTTCGACACGGCCGATTTCCTGCGCGAGATCCAAGGGTTGTCTGAGCACTTCCTGCCCGTACGCATCGACGGCGAGGACTACCGGCATCGCGGGCTGCCGCAGGCGCCGCTCCCGCTCGCCGATGATCAGGTCCGCGCCCGGGCCGAGCAGACGCCCGGCGCGTCGTACGACGACTTTGGAGCGGTGCTGGAGCACCTGGCGCAGTTGCACCCCTCCCGGTACGGCGCGCTCATCGAGGGCGTACCGCTGGTGTGCCTGGCGGCGGTCGAGCCCGTCACGGATCAGGCAGCCGCCCTGCGCCTGGTCGTGCTGGCCGACCGGCTGTACGACCGGGACGTGCCTGTCGTGACCAGCGGCGTGGCCATGGACCAGGTGTTCCCGGCTGAGTTGCTCTCCGGTGGCTACCGCAAGAAGTACCTGCGCGCGGTCAGCCGCCTGACCGCCCTCGCCCGGCAGGGACAGGCGCTCTGACCTGCACGTTTAGCCGAGCCATGCCCGGCCACGAGAGCGACGTCGGTGGCGATGCTCACCGATTGCTCACCGAGGGTCAGGAGAACAGTCCGCCCACGAGGTCAGCGGCCGATCGGTCCATGCCTTCACTGACGTGTGAGTACAGGTTGAGCGTGATCCCGATGTTGGCGTGCCCGAGGCGCTCGCTGACCACCTTCGGGTGCACCCCGGCCTCGAGCGCCAGCGTCGCGTAGCTGTGCCGCAAGTCGTGTACCCGGATGTGAGGCAGACCGGCGTGCCGGCTCCGCGCCGTCAGTTGATGCCCGATGGTGGACGGGTTGAGCGGCGTGCCGTCCTCGCGCACGAAGACGAGGCCGTGGTCCTGCCAGTCGCCGGCCCAGGCCAGGCGTTCCTGCAGTTGAGCGGCCCGATGCCGGCGCAGGGCCTCGACGGTGGCCGGGTCCAGCGCCAGCCGACGTGTCTTCGCCGTGGCGTCCTTCCGGCCCTTCGGCGTCCCGACCGTCCACACCCCGTCCACGATGTTGCCGGTCTGGCGGACCATGAGGTTGCCCCGGTCGAGGTTGACGTCCTGCCAGCGCGGGGCCTGCCCAGATGAGCGCGATCCCGCGCCCGTCCGATCCGGCGGCACGCGCGACGAAGGGCCAGCGAAATCTCGAAGGCCCTTTACGACCGGTGGAACAGGGTGGTCGATCGACGAGTTCCGCAGTCGTAGCATCGCCCGACTCGTACGGACGTCTACCTCGTTCAGATCCGCAGGTTCTGGCGACAATCAATTGTGTGGCAAAGGTGCTCGTTCGTCTCCCAGCCCATTCGCCGAGCGTAGCCCAACCCGGAGCTGTGAGCTGCTAGGAGAGATCGCCCTCGATTCGTCCCCGATGACTGGTTCCTTAACTCAACAGCCTTGCCTTCTGCTGCGCGAACTCCTCGTCCGTCAAGATCCCCTGGTCGCGCAATACCGCAAGCTTCGTCAACTGGTCGGCGAGATCTGGAGCAGCGGCTTGATGGACGATCGTCTGTCCGCCGCCAGCTCCCCGCGTCGCGATGGCCTGCTCCACAAACTCCCGTACCTGCTCAAAGTCAGGCTGCTGGCCCCTGCGGAAGGTGACGCTGTTCTCGTCCTGACGTGCGCCCTTTGTTGCGCTCCCCAGCGCGCTGCGCTTCTCGTTGCCACCCGGCACCGAGAACTGGATGAAGCCGTCGACCATCGCACCAGCAGGCTTCCACTGCACCCCCGCGATCGTGCCGATGGGCAGACGCTTCTCGCCCTTGCCGACCTGCAGGCGGGCATTAAAGCCTTTCCGGTGCAAGGTCACCCAGTCCGCGTCGACACTGATCTGACCATTGGTGCCGGCTGCGTGCAAGCCACTGGACGGGTCCTGACTGCTCATGCGGTGTGCGCTCCTTGATTGAGAGCGGGAGGCCAGAGGTAGCCACCTCGGGCAGAGTGCAGATGATGCGGCTCGACGCTTTCACCTTTGCTTCAGTCCTGGACGCTACGCCGCTGTAGGGCGCGTTGCTCACCGGTCACGTCCGCCTGACTGTCCGTCGCCGGCAACCAGCCGAGCTGCTGCTTACCGACGCCGGTCATCCACGGCACGTAGACCCTCGAGCCGCGCCAGCCGAGCGCGAGCACGGCAGGAGTCTGCCGCAAGTGGTCCGAGTGGGCCTGGTTCGCCCCGTGGCTCCGCGGTCAGTAGGAGATGTCGGTCTGGAAGTCCGACGTGACCGGGCCCGCGCTGTACTTGTCCTGACTGATGAGCTGCACCGTCACCGTCTTGCCGGGCGAGACTTGACTGGCGCTTCCCTGCAGCGAGCCGATCTGGGATCCGTTGCGCGCCAGCGTTATCGTGAACGTCCCGGTCTTGTCGGAGTCGTTCGTATTGGTGATCCGGGCCGTGCCCCCGAAGTCCCCCAGCCCGTCGTTCGCGGGCTGGAACGACTACAGCACCCAGCCCTTGTCGTTTGGCTTCCCGGCGTCGGCAGGGGGCGCCGCGGCGGGCGCCTGAGCGGTCGGTGTGGGTGCGGGGGACTCGCTTACCGGAGCGGCAGGGGCGGCCGTCGTGAGCGGGTCCGTCGTCGTCGTGGCAGCAGTGGTCGTGCTGCCGCCCCTTACAGCGCTGATGATGCCGATGAGCAGGATCACCCCCAATGCGAGGGCGATACGCAGCTCCTTCTTGCTCTTCTTGGGGGGCATCCCGTAAACCGGTGCGCTGCCGCCAGCCCCGTAGAACTGCCAGCCCTTCGGCGGCTTGCCCCACTTCGGGTCCGGCTTCCAACCCGGTGGCGGCGTCCAGTCCGGCGACGGCGGTGCCGGCCAATTCGGAGGGCCGTTCCAACGTCCCGTTGGCTCGCTCATGCCCGGACCGTATCGCCGGCGTGTCCGCTTCGCGGCCTAACGCCCGAACTGCGTCTCATGGGCTACGGGGCAGTTGCCGCACCGCGGCGAGCACGTCCGGAGTGTGCTGCGGACTTCGGACACTTCGTGGGTCGCGGCCGGATCCATGTCCCTGCCGCCCTCTGTCGCATTGAGAGCGTGCTCTACGCGGGTGAGAGTCGAGCAGGCAGGCGGCAGTAGTGCAGTCAGCTGGTGGGGCTCCGCGGCATGCCGGGGCGCTGACCCGGGCGCATTCTGGTGACGACGAGCTGAAGGGCGAGGTGCTCGAGGCCGCACGTGCTGTCTGCGGTAGCTGCCGGGTCGTTCGACACCGTGCCGCAACGCGGTGGAGATCGAGGCTGTGTGGGGCTTGTGGGCCGGGCAGTGGCACGCTCAACGGAGCCCGGCGCAGGACCGGCTTGCCGAGAGGTTGTGGAATTAACTGGTTCCAGCCCGGCCGAGGTGGCTGAAGCCGTGTCCCCAATTGTGGACACGGCGAACTAGGGGCAGGCCCGCGAGCTGGCCGCCTGCCGGTCGAGACGCAACGCGTCAGTCGCTCGCCGGGCGGGGCGAGGTCGACGTGCCGCATGGCGCGAGGCACGCGGGCGAACTCAGCCCTGCTTCTGGTGGCGCACCAACGAGGCGTCGACCAGGAACTTCACCCGCTGCTCGCCGGGCTGGCGGAACGGGTAGCTGTCGGCGCCGACGTACCGCTTGGCCAGCCGGTCGATGTGCGCGTCGGCGTCGGTGCCCACGACCGCCTGCCCACGCACCTCGACGTAGTCGTAGGGGTTGTCCTCGTCGTACACGACCACGGTGACCGAAGGGTCGCGCTCGAGGTTCGTAGGCCACTTGCGGCCGGCGGCGCTGTTGACCGCGAGCCTCCCGTCCTCGACGTCGACCCACACGACGGTGCTGTGGATCGAACCGTCCTCGTTCAACGACGACACCACCGCGTGGTTCTTCGCCGACAGCAGGTGCTGCACACCCGGGTCCTCGAGAGTCGTCACAGGCGGTCCTTTCGGCAGGAGGGGCAGCGTTGCCCCCGCGACTAGCCTGGCGCACGTGAGCGTCGACGTCAGCAGCAGCGGCCTGGACACCTGGCGCGAGCTGCCCGCAGCGCAGCAGCCGGCCTGGCCCGACCGCGCGGTCCTGGCCGAGGTGGCGCGCACCCTGTCGGTCGTGCCGCCGCTGGTGCAGCCGCAGGAGTGCGACGCGCTGCGTCAGCGCCTCGCGGCCGTTGCACGCGGCGAGGCATTCCTGCTGCAGGGCGGCGACTGCGCCGAGACCTTCGCAGCCAACACCGCCGATGGCATCCGCGGCAAGGTCCGCACCCTGCTGCAGATGGCCGTTGTACTGACCTACGGCGCGAGCACCCCGGTGGTCAAGGTGGGTCGCCTCGCCGGGCAGTACGCCAAGCCGCGGTCCGCCGACGTGGAGAGCGCCACCGGGCTGGCGTCGTACCGCGGTGACGCCGTCAACGAGCTGCACGGCGACCGCACGCCGGACCCGCAGCGGATGGTGCGCGCCTACGCCAACAGCGCGGCGACGCTGAACTTCATGCGGGCGATGGCGCACGACGGCAGCGCCGACCTGCATGCCGTGCACGACTGGAACACCGCCTTTGTCGCCAGCTCGCCGGCGGGCCACCGCTACGCCGAGCTGGCCACCGACATCGAGCGGGCGCTGGCGTTCATGCGGGCCTGCGGCCTGGACCCGGCCCATACCAGCGTCACCCAGGGCACAGAGCTGTACGCCAGCCACGAGGCGTTGCTGCTGGAGTACGAGCGGGCAATGACGCGGCCGGACGAGGACGGCACGCCGTACGACTTGTCTGCGCACCTGGTCTGGGTGGGCGAGCGCACCCGCGACCTCGGGGGCGCACACGTCGATCTGCTGCGCCGCATCGCTAACCCGATCGGCGTCAAGCTCGGACCGGGTACGACGGGGGAGCAGGCGCTGGCGCTGTGCGAGCGTCTGGACCCGGACCGCGTCCCAGGGCGACTGGTGCTGATCAGCCGGATGGGTGCGGCTCGCGTGCGAGCGGTGCTGCCGGGCATCGTGCAGGCAGTCGAGGCAGCGCGTGGTCCGGGCAGCGTGGTGTGGGTCTGCGACCCCATGCACGGCAACACCACCGAGACGCCGAGCGGCTACAAGACGCGGCACTTCGACGACGTGATGGAGGAGGTGCGCGGCTTCTTCGAGGTGCACGCGCGCCTCGGGACGCACCCGGGCGGCGTGCACGTGGAGCTCACCGGGGACGACGTCACGGAGTGCCTCGGCGGGGCGCACCAGCTCACCGATGCGGACCTGGCCGGCCGGTACGAGACGGCCTGCGACCCCCGGCTGAACACCGGTCAGGCCCTCGAGCTGTCCTTTCTGGTCGCCGAGATGCTCCAGCGGGCCAGGGTCATCCGGTCGCGATGACCGGCCTCAGCCGCTCGCGGTGAACACGGCTCTGTCGGAATGCGTGCCGTCATCGGCACGGACGCTGTGGCGACCGGGCAGACGGTTCGGGTCGCGGGCCGTCAGCGTGGTGCTGAAGCGCCCCTGCGTGTCCACGACAGCGCGCGCGGTTGAACCGGTGTCGGCGCCCCGCGGGCCGAGGTAGCGCACCGTCACGGTCGCGCCGGGCTGCCAGCCGCTTCCGGTCACCTGTACCGCGGTGCCGTTCGGCCCGCTCGCGGGGTTCAGCAACAGGGTCAGGGGTTCGCTACCCGGCGTACTGCTCGGCGTCCCGGTCGCGCTCGGGGTCGCCGGTGGGCTGGGCGACGTCGAGTCCGAGACCTGTGGGGTCGGCGTCTGGATCGGCGAGGGGGACGGTGTGAGCGTGATGACGTCGACCGGGACCCGGTCGGTGGCGGTCGGCGTCTGCGAGGCGGCCGGCGGGCGCGGGACGACCGTCGGCGGTGTCGCGGCAGCGGACGTGCTAGCCGGTGCCGGCGCGAGCACCGCGATCGGGGTCGTCGAGGGGCTGCGGCTCTCGTAGAAGCCGATACCGGCGCCGACCGCTGTTGCCAGCAGCAGCCCGAGTGCCACGACCGGTAGCGGCAGCAGCTTGCGGGGCTCGTCCGGCGGTTCGGCCTCCTGGGGAGCGACGGCCACGGCGGCGGGCAGCACTGCGCGGGCCCGGCGCTCGATCCTGGACAGCAGCCGCTCGCGGTCGGCCTCGGGCAGCGCCACGACGGTCAGGCCGCTGAGCAGCCGGCGCGCCCGTTCTTGCGCGTCGATGATCGACGCGCACCGGTCGCACGACTGGGCGTGCCGGCGGGTCGTGGCGTCCCGGGTCGCCACCGGACCCGACTCGGCCAGCCGGGACAGCGCCCCGAGGTCAGCCCGGTGATCATCGAGTGAGGGCACCGGTCCCTCGACCAGACTCGGCAGGAAGGCCAAGCGGGCGCGGCCGACAACCTCGGCCGCCGCGTCGGCGTCCAGGCCGAGGGCGGTGCCGACTGCGCTCAGCGGCAGGTCGTAGGAGTCGCGCAGGAGCAGCGCGGCCCGGTCCCGCTCGGGTCGCGCTTCTAGCGCCTCGGCGAGGCGCACCTGGTTGGCGTCCCGGCGCAGCAGCCCGCCCCCGACCGGCAGGTCGTCCTGCTCGCTCCCGATCGCCTGGCGACCGAGCGCACGGGCCCTGGCGAACCACCAGCCGATGGGGTCGCCCACTTGTTCGGGGTCGCGCGCGAGGGCGTCCACGAGGTCTAGCCCGCTGCCGCCCACGACCTCCAGGGCGGCCTGTGGCCCGCAACCCAGGCGCCGCACGGCGTCGTGCACGCGATCGGCGTGCACCCGGACCACGGCGAGCAGGTCCGACGCCGTCACCACGCTGCCCAGCACCACAATGTCCAGAATAGGCCGCGCCTAGCCTGGGTGGGGTGACTCACGCATCGGCAGACCAGCGGACCCACTACCGACCGGACACCGGTCGCGCGCCGGTCGATCTGCGCAGCGACACCCTCACCCGCCCGACCGCCGGGATGCGGGCTGCCATGGCCGCCGCCGAGGTCGGCGACGACGTGTACGGCGAGGATCCCACGGTCAACGCCCTCGAGGAGCGCGTCGCCGGTCTGTTCGGCCACGAGGCGGCGGTGTTCGTGCCGAGCGGGACGATGGGCAACCAGATCTGCCTGCGCCTGGTGGTACCGCCGGCGCAGGAACTGTTGTGCGACGCCGACGCGCACGTCGTGACCTACGAGCACGGCGGGGCCGCGCAGCACGGCGGCATCCAGAGCCGCACCACACCCGGTGGCCTGCTGACCGCAGACACCGTGCAGCCCTACCTGCGGCCGGACGGCTGGGGCACCGTCGCGACCCGCGCGGTGTCGGTCGAGCAGACCCACAACCGGGCCGGTGGCCGGGTCCACCCGCTCGCCGACCTGCGGGCCCTCCGGTCGCTGACCGGGCAGCACGGCATCGCCCTGCACTGCGACGGCGCGCGCATCTGGAACGCCCACGTCGCCAGCGGGGTCCCGCTGGCGTCGTACGGCGCGGTGTTCGACACGTTGAGCGTGTGCTTGTCCAAGGGGCTGGGCGCGCCGGTCGGTTCGGTCGTCGTCACCGACGCGGCGCGGGCCCAGGAGGCGCGGGTGCTGCGCAAGCGGCTGGGCGGCGGGATGCGGCAGGCCGGGATCCTCGCCGCAGCAGGGCTTTTCGCGCTAGAGCACCAGCTCGAGCGGCTCGCGCAGGACCATGAGCGGGCCGCCGCGCTGGGCCGCGCCCTGGGTGTCACCACTGAGACCAACATCGTGCCGCTCGCCGTGACCGACGCGCGCGCCTTTGCGGCAGCTGCTCGGGACCAGGGCGTGCTGCTGTCGGTCGTCGGGCCCCAGCGCGTGCGGCTGCTCACCCACCTCGACATCGACGACGCAGGCGCTCAGCGCGCTGCCACCGTGGTCGCGCGGCTGCTGTTAGACCAGCCGCCGGCCGACCAGCGGCGGTAGCTCGCGGCAGACCTGCGCGAGCTCGTCGAGCAGGTCGCCGTACAGCGCCTGCGGGCCGTCGCACAGCGCTGCCGTCGGGTCCGGGTGCACGTCCACGATGATCGCGTCCGCGCCCGCAGCGATGGCCGCCCGAGACAGCGGTAGGACCAGGTCGCGCTTGCCGCCGGAGTGCGACGGGTCGACGATCACCGGCAGGTGCGACATCGAGTGCGCCATGGGCACAGCCGCGATGTCCAGGGTGTTGCGGGTGCCCGTCTCGTAGGTGCGGATGCCCCGCTCGCACAGCACGATGTCCAGGTTTCCGCGCTGGGCGACGTACTCCGCCGCCATCAGCCACTCCTCGTAGGTCGCCGTCATCCCGCGCTTGAGCATCACCGGCTTGCCGATGCCGCCGACGGCCTGCAGCAGCGCGAAGTTCGAGGCGTTGCGGGTGCCGACCTGCAGCATGTCGGCCCACTCGGCGACCAGCTCGACGTCGGCGGCGTCGACGACCTCGGTGACGATCGGCAGGCCGGTTTCCTGGCGCACCTCGCCCAGGATCTGCAGGCCCCGCTCGCCCAGCCCCTGGAAGGCGTACGGCGAGGTGCGTGGCTTGTAGGCGCCGCCCCGCAGCAGGGTCGCCCCCGCCGCCTGAGCCATCCGGGCCGCCGCCATGGTCTGCTCGGGGGTCTCGACCGCGCACGGGCCGGCGATCAGCGTGAAGGTGTCGGGGCCGATGGGCACATCGCCGACGGTCACGACGGTCGCCTCCGGGTGGTTCTCGCGGCTGACGAGCTTGTACGGCTTGGAGACCCGCACGACCTCGCCGACGCCCGGCATGCTGCGCAGGTTCAGGGCCTGGAACCGCGCCACGTCCCCGACCAGGCCGACGATGGTGCGCTGTACACCGCGGCTGACAAAGGCTGAACCGCCGGCCGCCTCAACGCGTGCAACGACGGCCTCCACCTCGGCGGGGGCAGCGCCGGTGGACATGACGACGACCATGTGGTTCTCCCGGAAATAGCAAGAGCCCCGGGCAGGTGCCCGGGGCTCGCGGTGGTCAGGGGTGCGTCAGCGAGTGCCCGACCGGGAGTCCCGGGACGGGTAGCGGTAGCAGTTGCTCAGCACCGGCCGAACCTACCCCACCTCCCCGGGCAGCCCGGCGCAGGGGCACACTGGGCCGGTGACGACGCCGTTCAGCAGGCTGGGGGCCAGGAAGCGGGCCGAGGGGGTGGCCGCGGACCGGCTGCCGCCCGGCCAGTACATCCCCCGCGGCTGGCCGGTCCTGCACTACGGCCCGGTCCCGGCGTTCAAGCCCGACACCTGGGACCTCAAGGTCTTCGGCGAGACCGCTTCGGGGGAGCAGACGCGGTGGACCTGGCCTCAGTTCGGCCATCTGCCACGGACCGAGGTGCACGCTGACTTCCACTGCGTCACCAAGTTCTCGGTCCTCGACAGCACCTGGCGTGGGGTCTCGACGGCCACCCTGCTCGAGCTCGCTCCGCCGGCGACGGACGTCACGCACGTGCTGGTCTGGGCCGAGTACGGCTACAGCGCCAATATGACGTTGCCCGACTTCTCCGACGCGCGGGCCCTGTTCGTCACCCACCGCGACGGCCAGCAGCTGACCGCCGAGCACGGCTACCCGCTACGCCTGGTCGTCCCCCACCTGTACGCCTGGAAAGGCCCGAAGTGGGTCCGCGGCCTGGAGTACCTGACGGCTGACCGGCGCGGCTTCTGGGAGGAGCGCGGGTACCACAACCAGGCCGACCCGTGGCGAGAGCAGCGCTACTCCTACCAGGAAGCGCCCGGCGAGGGCCCGGAGCTCTAGCCCACGTCGCTCACACCTCCAGGCGCTCGCTGGCCCCTTCGGCCCCCGCCCGCGGACCAACCTCGGTCAGCACCATCGCGCCGAGTACGAGCGCCGCCCCGAGCGCCGTACGCAGCCCGAAGCGCTCGCCGGCCAGTCCCACGGCGAACACCAGCCCGAACACCGGCTCCATGGTCATCACGACGGCGGCCCGGGTGGGGGCCAGGTGCGCCTGCGCCCACGTTTGTACGACAAAGGCCAGCGCCGTGGCGGCCAGCGAGGTCAGCGCGAGCGCGCCCCAGACACCGGCATCCGGCGGGACGGCCAGGCCGCCCGGCACCGCCACGACGGCGCACATCGCGGCAACCGCGAGCAGCTGCACGACGGCGAGCCCGAAGGCGTCGTAGGACGCAGCGAAGCGGCCGAGTCCGACGATGTGCAGGGCGAAGGCGGCGGCGCAGCCCAGGGTCAGCAGCTCGCCGGTGCCGACCGAGAGGCCGTGGAGCGAGAGCAGGCCCAGGCCCACCGTGGCCAGGAGCACCGCGCCCCAGGCGGCCCGGCCGGGCGGCTGGCGTAGCAGGACGGCAGCACCGAGGGGGGTCAGCACGACGAACATCCCGGTGACGAACCCGCTGACCGCGGCACTGGTGGTCTGCAGCCCGAGGGTCTGGAACAGGTAGCCGGCGCCGAGGGCCAAGCCCAGCAACAGGCCGACCCGCCGCCCGCTGCCGCCGAGCCGGGCGACGGCTCGCGGGCGCAGCAGGAGCATCACCAGCGCCGCGAGTGCGAAACGCCAGGTGAGGAAGTCGGTGACGGGCATCCGGTCGACGGCATGCTTCACCACGACGAAGGTCGAGCCCCAGACAGCGGTGACGCCCAGCAGCGCGAGCGTCGGCCGGTCGGTGCGGCGCCCGATGCGGGTGGCCGGATTCACGCGTCGCGCAGGCCGCACAGCAGGTCGACGTCGCGGCGGTGGGCCGCGGCGTCACCGGGGGTCTCGACGACCACCGGTACGCCCCGCGTGGCCGGGTGCCGGAACAGCTCGGCGAACGGGTCGCGGCCGATCCGCCCCTCGCCGATGGCCTCGTGCCGGTCACGGGTCGAGCCCAACGGGTCCTTGCTGTCGTTGGCGTGCACCAGCGCGAGCCGGCCCCGCCCGACGGTCTTCACCAGGGCGTCCAGGGTCCGCTTCATCCCGCCCGGCGTCGCCAGGTCGTGGCCGGCCGCGAAGGCGTGACAGGTGTCCAGACACACGCCCAGCCCGGGGTGGTCATCGAGCTGGGCGAACCAGGGACCGAGGTCCTGCACCGTGGCCGCGAGCGCCTGCCCGCCACCGGCAGTGGGCTCCACCAGCAGCCGGGGACCGCCGTCCGGCACCTCGTCGAGCACCGGCAGCAGGTGCGTACGCAGCTGCAGCAGCGCCTCGTCGCGATGCGCGCCGGCGACCGCGCTGCCCGCGTGCACGACCACACCGTCCGCGCCGAGGGCCGTTGCCCGACCAAGAGCGTGCCGTACCGCCTCGACCGACCGCGTTAGCGTCACCTCGGTTGGTGAGCCGAAGTTCACCAGGTACGGCGCATGCACGAAGCTCGGTATCCCGGCGTCGGCGCACCGCCCGCGGAAGATCTCGTCCTGGGCCGGGTCACCTAGGCTCGGCGCCCAGCCGCGTGGGTTGGACACGAAGACCTGTACCGCCGCGGCGCCGATCTCGCGGGCGTACGCCAGGCCCTTCACCAGCCCGCTCGCGACCGGCACGTGGCTGCCGATGGGGGAGGGCTTGCGGGGCGGCACGCCAGACAGCGTGGCAGACCGGCCGCCCGATGGGAGAGGGCGGGTCAGAAGACGGTGGTCAGAAGACGTACAGCGTGACGTTGCTGCCGCGCCGGACCATGGCGCCGTCGCCGGGGTTGCTCTGCAGCACCCGGCCGGGCCCGGGGAAGGCGTGCACCGTCGTCCGGAGCCCGAGCCCCTCGAGCTGGGCGACGGCTGCCTGAACGTCCTTGCCGGTCAGATCGGGTACGCGCACCAGTTGCGGCCCCTTGCTGACCGTCAGCGCCACCGTCGAGCCGAACGCCGCCGTGCCGTTCACCGGTGTCTGGTCCACGACGGCCCCGGCGGGGGCCTTCTCGTCGTACCGGGTCGTGCTGGTCACCGTGAAGCCGAGCCGCTTGAGCGCGCTCAGGGCGGCGTCCTGCTGCCGGCCGCGGACGTCGACGACGTCCACCGGCTGCGGTCCTTTGCTGACGGCGAGCGACACCGGTGTGCCGGGCTTCAGCCGGGTCCCGGGCGGCGGGTCGCTGGACACGACCTGGCCGGCGCCGACCGTGGGGGAGTAGACCTGCACCTCGCTGCCGACTGCGAGACCGACCCCCTGCAGCGCCCGCTCGGCCGGCGCGCGCAGGGCCCCACCAAGCACCGGTACCCCGCGACGGTCCGGGCCGAGCGACACCACGAGGGTCACGGTTCCGTGCTTGCGTACGCGCTGGCGGGCCCCGGGTACCTGCGTGATGACCCGGCCACGGCGTACGGCTTCGTCGAAGCGGGATTGCACGGCTGCCCTGAGACCGACCCGATACAGGGCGGTCTGGGCCGTCGCTTGCTCGGTGCCGAGGACGGCCGGGGCCGTGGTGTAGCGCCCCTCACCGAGGTAGTAGCCGCCGCCGAGCGCCAGCAGCGCGAGCAGTGCGAGCACGACGGCGAGCACCGGCCCGCGCCGGTGGCGATGCGACGGCGCGAGCGGCACCGACCCAGCGGGAACGCGGGGCACGACCAGGGTCGGGTGCACGCCGGCACGCCGTACGACGGGTCTGTCGTCCTGGACGGTCGGGGGGTCGGCCCGGACGTGGCGCAGCTCGGCCAGGAAGGCGCCGCCGTCGACGGGACGGGCGGACGGGTCGCGGCGGGTCGCCCGCACCACGAGCGCGTCCAGCGCGACCGGGACTCCCGTGACGACCGTGGACGGCGGCGGCATGTCGGCGTGCACGTGCTGGAACGCAACCGACAGCGGACTCTGGCCGGAGTACGGCGGCGTGCCGGTCAGCAGCTCCCAGAGCACGACCCCTGCGGCGTAGACGTCGGTGCGCGCATCGGACCGGCCGGTCTCGACCTGCTCGGGGGCGAGGTAGGCGACGGTGCCGAGCAGCACACCCGTGGTCGCGGTGAGCTCGCTGGCCTCCACTGCGCGGGCGAGCCCGAAGTCGGCGACCTTGATCCGGCCGTCGTCGGCGAGCAAGACGTTCTCGGGCTTGACGTCGCGGTGGATCAGCCCGGCGGCGTGCGCGGCGGCCAACGCCCTCAGTACCGGTTCCATCACCTGTACCGCGCGGGCCGGCGGCAGCGCGCCCCGCTCCAGCAGCAGGTCCCGCAGGGTGCGTCCCTGCACGTGCTCCATCACGAGGTAGGCGCGTCCGGTAGCCCGGTCGGTGCCCTGGTCGTGCACGGCGACGACGTCCGGCGTCGTCAGCCGGGCCGACGCGCGCGCCTCCCGGCTGAACCGCGCGACGAACTCGGGGTCCTCGGCCAGCCCGCGGTGCATGACCTTGACGGCGACGGGTCGGTCCAGCCGGGTGTCGGTGGCCAGGTAGACCGCGGCCATCCCGCCCCGGGCGATCAACTGGTCCAGGGAGTACCGGTCGTCGAGCAGCCGGCCGACCAGGCGGTCCGCCACGTCCTCGGCAGTGGTCTCCATCGCGCCTCTCACTGTAGGTCGCGAGGCTGTACGCGCCGGACAGGCGCGCGTGCTCAGTCGAGGATCACCCGGCCCCGGCGAAGCGCACGATCACCGTGCACGCCCGCACCGGCAGTGGGGACGTCCAGCTGTTCCGCGCTGCCTGAGCGCCAGCACGCGCCGGAGCAGAACCTGTCGGTGCTTGCGGTCATGCTGGCCGCGACGTCGTAGGCAACGGGTCTACGACAACACGGAGGCAGCCATGAAGTGCAAGATCGAGCTCATCTTCATCCCGGTGACCGACGTCGACCGGGCCATCGACTTCTACGTCCAGAAGGTTGGATTCACGCTCGACATGCAAGCCCGGGTCGATGAGAACACGAGGTTCGTCCAGGTCACGCCGCCGACGTCCGCCTGCTCGATCGCCTTCGGTGAAGGGATCACGCAGATGACGCCGGGGACTCAGAACAGCATCCAGGTCGTCGTGCCCGACGCCGAAGCGGCGCGTCGGGAGCTGCTCGAGCGAGGCGTCGACGCACCGGAGGTCACCACGCTCGCGTGGGGGTCGTTCACCTCGTTCACCGACCCCGACGGGAACACCTGGACCTTGCAGCAACTCCCGCCTCCCGGGTCCTACGACGCCCCGAAAGCCTGACTCCTTGTGGCGACGCGCGGACCGTCAACCGCGCCACCCGCCGCGTCCCCCGGGGGGTCCGCTGATGCAGCACCGCGCCACAGACGTGAAGCGTTACCTTTCAGCTGGAGCGGAAGCGCGGCCGCAGCGCGCTGACGCTGGCGATGTAGTCACGGGTCTCGGGCAGCACGCCGATGCGGCTCAGCGAGCCCAGCCCCTGGTAGTAGCCGATCAGTGCGCCCCTCGCGGTGCCGGTCGCGTCCAGCAACTGCCGCAGCAGCAGGACGCCGGCCTCGATGTCGTCGCTGCCTCGCAGCAGGTCGAAGTGCCGGCCGTACGCCCGGTCCAGCAGGGCGCCGGTGCTCGGCAGCACCTGCATGACACCGATGGCGTCGACCGGCGAGACCACGCGCTGCTGAAAGCCGCTCTCCTGATAGGCCACCGCCAGGGCGAGGTCCACCGGGACGGCGTGGTGGCGGGCCGCCGTGGCCACCATCCGCCGCGCCTCCGAGCGGCTCGGGACGTAGCGCTGACTGAGCATCTCGCGGTGGTTGGCCACCGAGCGCTGCACGGCCGGCGGGATGTGCGAGGACGTCGGCGGGGTGCTCGCCGGGGCGTCCGGCAGCCGCAGCATCGCGCCGGCGTAGATCATGCCGTTGCCCGGCAGGTGGTTCAGCGCGATCAGCTGCGCCACCGTCGTGTGGTGCTGCAGAGCCAGCTCGCTCAGCGTGTCACCGCGGTGGATCCGGATGACCGAGGGCGCGCCCGCGGTCAGCACCGCCGTGAGCAGCACGAGCGTGCCGAGGACTCGGGCGGACCCGGCGCGAGAGGACATGCAAAGGACCGTACGGTGATCACGGGCCATGTGGCAAGGGTGCAGGAAGTGACAGTTGTGACTGATGGGACCGACGGTGCGTCACCGGCGGGGCCCGGACAGGAGCGTTCGGCGCGGCACGCCCGGGTGCGGGCACTACGATTGGTGCGTCAGGCCGGGGAGCTCGCGGACGCGGGCTGAGAGGCCGGCCCACCCGCCGGCGACCCGTACCACCCGATCGGGGTCATGCCCGCGTGGGGAGTCGCAGAATGGTTTCAGGCACCGTGGACGCTGACCGGCTCCACGACACCGACCCGCTCGTGGTCGCCGGCCGGCCGTACACCAGCCGACTGCTCGTGGGCACCGGGAAATTCCGCTCGCACGAGGTCATGCGGGACGCGCTACTGGCCAGCGGGGCGCAGATCGTCACCGTGGCCCTGCGCCGGGTGGACCTCAGCCGGGCCGGCGAGGGCGACGTCCTGGACTTCGTACCGCCGCATCTGGTGCTGCTGCCCAACACCTCCGGAGCGGTGGACGCCGACGAGGCCGTCCGGCTGGCCCGGCTGGGCCGGGCCGCGACCGGAGCCGAGCTCGTCAAGCTCGAAGTCACGCCCGACCCGCGCACCCTCGCGCCGGACCCGATCGAGACGTTGCGGGCGGCCGTACGCCTTGTGGCTGACGGCTTCACGGTCCTGCCGTACTGCTCAGCCGATCCCGTGCTGTGCCGGCACCTGGAGGAGGCGGGCTGCGCCACCGTCATGCCGCTCGGCGCCTGGATCGGCAGCAACCGCGGGTTGCGCACCCGGGACGCGATCGAGGTGATCGTGGCCCAGGCAGGCGTCCCGGTCGTCGTGGACGCCGGCCTCGGCGTGCCGTCGGACGCGGCCGAGGCCATGGAGGTCGGCGCCGACGCGGTGCTGGTCAACACCGCGATCGCGGTCGCCTCCGACCCGGTCCGGATGGCGCGGGCCTTCGCCCTCGCGACCGAGGCCGGGCGCCTCGGCTACGTCGCCCGGCCCGGCGCCGTCCGGGAGACCGCCGAGGCCTCCAGCCCGCTGACCGGGTTCCTCGCATGAGCGCTGCCCCTGGCGGGTTCGCCCGGCACCTGGGGACGCTGCCCGCCCCGTCGTACGTCCCGTTCGAGCAGGCGATCGCCCAGCCGAGCCTCGCCACCCTCCCGACGCTGCTCTCGGACCAGGCAACGCCACACCTGGAGCAGCTGGCGCAGGCCGCCCGGGCCACGACGCTGCAGCGGTTCGGCCGGGCCGTGCGGCTGTTCGCCCCGCTGTACGTCAGCAACGCCTGCCTGTCCTCGTGCACGTACTGCGGCTTCAGCAAGGGCCTGGACGTCGCGCGGCGGACCCTCACGGTCCCGGAGGTCGTCGCGGAGGCACAGGTGCTGGTGCGGCAGGGCTTCCGCCACCTGCTGCTGGTCTCCGGGGAGCACCGCATCGAGGTGAGCAAGGGCTATCTGGTGGAGTGCCTGGAGGCGCTGCGCCCCTTGGTCCCGTCGCTGTCGGTGGAGACCCAGACCTGGTCCGACGACACCTACACGCGGCTGGTCGCGGCCGGGCTGGAGGGCGTCGTGCACTACCAGGAGACCTACGACCGTGCCCGGTACGCCGAAGTGCACACCTCTGGCTGGAAGCGCGACTACGACCGGCGGTTGGCCAGCACCGAGCGGGCGGCCGAGGCCGGCGTACGGCGCCTCGGCATCGGTGCGCTGCTCGGGCTCTCGGGGGACTGGCGGGCCGACGTACGGGCCGTCGCCGAGCACGCGGTCTGGCTGCAGAAGCGCTACTGGCGCACCGAGGTGACCGTGTCATTGCCGCGGATCAAGGCCAGCGCGTCGGGCTTCCAGCCGCTCGTCCCGGTCACCGACGCCGAGTACGTCCAGGCGATGGCCGCCCTACGCTTGGTCGCGCCCGAGGCCGGCATCGTGCTGTCCACCCGTGAGCCGGCGGTGCTGCGCGACGGCCTCGTACGTATCGCCGTGACGACCATGAGCGCGGGCTCCTCGACCGAGCCAGGCGGCTATCTCACGCCGGGTACGGCGCAGGAGCAGTTCGCGATCAGCGACGAGCGCACCCCTGCGCAGGTGGCCGCCATGCTCGAGGCGGCCGGGTACGAGCCCGTCTGGAAGGACGCCTTCCCCCTGCACGCGTGAGCAACGCGGCCAGGCTGCCGCCCAACCCCCCACGCCCCCCACGCCGGTGATCAAGGCGAAAGGCCCATGATCACCTAAATGACCATGGGCCTTTCGCCTTGATCGGCGGACAGAAGCGGTTGGTCAGGGGAGCGTCAGGATGAGGGCGGCGCCGGCGGGCGGGGGGTGAGGGGCTTGGCCGCGGGGGCCGAGCCCTTCTTGGGCTTCTTGGTCTCGCGGCCCTGCTTGTCCTTGGGCATCTGGGGCTCCTCCCGGGTCGGGGTGAACCTACGCCCCTGCGGCGCTCACGAGCCAAGCAGTTCGGCCTCGCGCTCGGCAGACAGCTCCACGGCGAGCGGGGGTTCGCCCCGCCCGCGGTCCCATTCGCGTACGTCGGAGGCGGTCGTCTCGAGCGAGGTCGCGGGCAGGCCGGCCTCGTGGGCGCGGGCCGCGCTGCGCCGGAACATGACGTCCCAGGAGGGGTCGGGCAGCACGAGCGGGAAGCCCGGCTCGACCGACGCCGGGTCCACGGCCACGACCTCGGCGGTCGTACCGGCGCTGCGGGCGCAGGCCTCGATGAGCCCGGCGAGGGTCACCGGCGCCGCCGGGCCGACGGCGTTGTAGGTGCCTGGGCTGTCGGCCCGAAGCAGCGCGGTGACGAGGGCGGCGAGATCGCGGCTGTCGACGACCTGCACCGGCTGCTCGGGACGGCCTGGCAGGGCGATGCGGCCACCGCGGGCGGCCCGCCGCACCCACCAGGTGAAGCGGTCGGACTGGTCGTGCGGACCGGCCACGACCCCGGGCCGGACGATCGTGGCGCGCGCGCCCCAGAGCGAGCGGACGTCATCCTCACAGGCCACCTTGAGCGGCCCGTACGTCTCGCCCGTCACGTCCTCGGTGCCGCGCTCGGGGGCCAGGCGCGCGCTGTCCTCGGTCATCGCCTGCGGGGTCGCGAGCGCCCGGTCGTACACCGAGCCGGTCGAGATGAACAGGTACCTGCCTGCGCGACCCTCGAGTGCGGCGGCGGCCTGCTGCACGTGCCGCGGGACGTAGGCGCTGACGTCCACGGCGGCATCCCACGAACCCTCGTCAAGCAAGGCGTAGTCCCCGCTGTCGCGGTCTCCCCGCAGCCGCGGCACGTCCGGGAACAGCTCGGAGCCGGTGCGCCCACGGCTGAACAGCGTCACCTCATCGCCGCTCGACAAAGCGTTCTCAACGATCGCCCGACCCACGAAGGAGGTGCCGCCGAGCACCAGCAGCTTCACGACGGCCCCCGCAGGCGGCCGGAGCGGGCGATAGGCAGCGTTTCGGGGCCGGCCCGGGACGTCATCCAGGCAGTGTTCCGGTGCCGTGCTGGCCCGGTCAAGGCGGGGCCACTAGCGTCCAAGACGTGCTCGGACATGTGGTTGTCGTCGGCGCCGGGCTCGCCGGGTCCCGCGCCGTGCAGGAGCTGCGCACGCAGGGTCACACCGGCCCGGTGACGCTGCTGGGGGCCGAACCGCACCTGCCGTACGACCGGCCGCCGCTGTCCAAGGGCCTGCTGCAGGGCGTCGTTGACGACACGACCTTGGAGGGCGAGCTCGACGCCGACGTGCGCCTGTCCACTAGGGCCACGGGGCTGCGGCCCGGGACCGTCGAGACCAGCGATGGCGACCTGGCGTACGACGGGCTGGTGCTGGCAACGGGCGCCGTACCGCGGTCACTGGGTGCCGGCATGACCCTGCGGACGCTCGACGACGCCCGGGCGCTGCGGGCGCGCCTGGTCCCCGGGGCTCGCGTGGTCGTGGTGGGCGCGGGCTGGATCGGCGCCGAGGTCGCGACCGCCGCGGTCGGCGCCGGTTGTGCGACGACGGTCGTGGAGGCGGGAGTGGCGCCGCTGGCCCTGCCGCTGGGGGCCGAGCTGGGCCTGCTGACCGTCCCCTGGTACGCCGACGCCGGCATCGAGCTGCGCCTCGGCTGCCAGGTGGCCTCCGTCGAGGCCGACGGGGTCGAGCTGTCGGACGGGGAGCGACTGCCGGCCGAGGTCGTCGTCGTCGGGATCGGTGCCCGGCCGGACACCGGCTGGCTCGAGGGCAGCGGCCTGGCGCTCGACCGCGGCGTGGTGGTTGACGAGCACCTCGCGGCGTCCTGGGAGCACGTCGTGGCCGTCGGTGACTGCGCGGCCTGGTGGTCGCGGCGCTACGGCGCCCGGCTGCGCGTCGAGCACTGGGACGACGCCCTGCACGCGCCCACGGTCGCGGTCGCGACGCTGCTCGGGCAGCCGGCCGTGCACGCCCCGGTGCCCTACTTCTGGTCCGACCAGCTGGGCCACCGGATGCAGTTCGCCGGCCACCGGGACGGCGCCGACCACGTCGTACGCCGGGGGGAGCCGGGCAGTCCGGAGGGCTGGTCGGCGTTCTGGCTCGCCGGCGGTGTGCTGCGGGCGGCGCTGGTCGTGGACCGGCCGCGCGACTTTGGGGCGGCCCGCAAGCTGCTGGACGCGGGCGTCGCCCCCGATCCGGCGCTGCTGGCTGATCCAGGCGTGGCGTTGCGCTCCCTGCGGACCTGAGCGGGTGAGCCGGTCAGCCCGTGGGCCTGTCAGCCGGTGAGCGGGTCAGCCCGTGAGCTCCCAGGACGTGCCCTCGGGGGTGTCCTTCAGCGTCACGCCGGACTCGCTGAGCCGGTTGCGGACCACGTCGGCCAGCGCCCAGACCTTCTGCTCGCGGGCCTCCCGCCGCACCTCGACGAGGGCCTCGACGAAGGGACCGAGCTCGTCCGTCCGGTCCACCCAGCCGCGCTGCAGGACCGGTCCGAGCCCGACGAGCGCCCGGGCCAGCCCGTCCTGCGTATCGCTGGGGGCGTACTGCTCGACCAGCTGCACGAGGGCCGCGACGACCTCCTCGGCGTCGTGCGCGGCCAAGCCGGAGCTCACGCCATTGCTCGGCGCCAGGACCGGCGCGACGGTGTCTTGCGCAGGGTTCGGGCCCGAGGTCGAGGTCGGCCCCGATGTAGAGGCGGCCTCGAACAGGTCAAAGGCCTCGCCGGAGCCGAAGACCTGCTCGCGCTCGCCGGTCAGGACGCGCGCCGTGCCCTGCCCGCTGACCGTGGCCGCTCCGGTGCGCTCGTTGAAGGACAGGGCGGTGTGCTCGTCGACACCGATCACGACGCTGCCAGGGGCCATCTGCCCCCGGAGCAGGTCAAGGCGCTTGCGGCCGACGTAGCAGCAGCTCGTGTCGTGGGTCATGCCGTCGTTGTTGTTCCAGTGCGGGACGACGGCGGCGTCCAGGCCGACGTGGGAGAGCAGGTCTAGACCGTCGATCCAGCTCGCCGGCTGGCCAGCCTTATAGATCTCATACACCGGCAGGGCGTAGTGCCCGAGGCTGACCGAGGCTGCGCTGGCGAACGCGACGGTGCCGCCGCGCTCGAGGCAGCCGATGAGCTGCTCACGCACCCCGAGCGCGGCCCAGTGCCGGGCGGCGTAGCTGGGGCTGCCCGGGCCGGCGAAGACGTAGCCGGCGCGGTCGAGCAACGCCTGGGCCGCGGCGCGCTCGGCCAGCGGCAGCTCGCTGGAGCGCAGGGAGGCGACCTCGGCGGTCGCGCCGACGCTCGTGGCGAAGTACTCCACGATCTTGGTGGTCAGCTCGTCGGCGTTCTCCTGGAACCCGAACGGCGTGTCGAGCACCACCACCGGACCGGTGCCGCGGGTCGCTCGAACGACGTCCTTGTGCAGCTCGACCATGGTCGGGCTGGTCTCGCCCGAGCCCATGAAAATGATCACGCAGCGTCCTTCGATCGTCCTGGCATCCGGCCTCCACGGTCCACCGACGGGCGGGTACGGGGCGGGCGCGGCTCGACGATAGTCGCGCCGGCGCGACCGGGCCCGGTCAGGACGCAGGACCTACGCTCAGCGCATGCCAGACGCACAGCCCGAGATGCCCGACGGCCAGCTCGAGATGCTCAACGCACAGCCCGAGATGCTCACCCTCGAGGAGGTCGCGGCGCGGATGGGACTCGGCCCGACCGGGGTCAAGCAGCTCATCGGCGAGCACAAGCTGCTCGGCCTGCGCGACGAGCACGGCGTCGTCCGCGTACCGGCGCAGGCCCTGGACGGGGCGCTGCCGGTCAAGCACCTGTCCGGCGTGCTCACCCTGCTGCACGACGCGCGCTACTCCCCGGAGGAGGCGCTGCGGTGGCTGAGCACCGAGGACGCCTCGCTGCCCGGGTCCCCGTTCGACGCGCTGCACCAGAACCGCGCGACCGAGGTCAAGCGGCGCGCCCAGGCGCTGCTGCTGTGACCCTGACCGTCAACGGCAGCGTGCGGGAGGTCGGCGACGGCACGTCGCTGCCGGGCCTGCTGAGCGAGCTGGGCCTCGTACTCGGCACCGTCGTCGTCGAGCTCAACGGCACGGCGTTGCTGCGCTCGGAGGTGCGGGCCGCAACGCTGGCCGATGGCGACGTCCTGGAGCTGGTCCGGGCGGTCGCGGGTGGCTGAGGCCCCGGCCGCGCGCCCCGCCGACTCCCGGCTGTCCGACGCCCGCCTGTACCTGTGCACACCAGACCGGCCCGATCTCGCCGAGTTCCTGGACGCAGTGCTGTCCGGCGGCGTGGATGTCGTACAGCTGCGGCAGAAGGGCCTGGAGGCGCGGCAGGAGCTCGCCCTGTGCGAGGTGCTTGCGCAGGCCGCGGCCCGGCACGGCGCGCTGTGGTCCGTCAACGACCGGGCCGACCTCGCCGTCGCTGCGGGCGCCCAGGTCCTGCACCTGGGCCAGGACGACCTCCCGGTCCAGGCTGCCCGGGCGATGGTCGGCGACGGCGTGCTGCTCGGCCAGTCGACCCACGACCGCGCGCAGATCGACGCGGCCGTCGCCGACCCGGGGGTGGACTACTTCTGCGTCGGTCCGACCTGGCCGACCCCGACCAAGCCCGGCCGACCTGCCCCGGGATTGGACCTCACGCGGTACGCCGCGACGGCGACCGCCAGCAAGCCCTGGTTCGCCATCGGGGGGATCGACGCCGGCAACCTGGACCAGGTGCTCCAGGCCGGGGCCACCCGCGTCGTGGTCGTCCGCGCCCTGACCGAGGCCGCCGACCCGCACGCGGCCGCCCGCGAGCTGTCCGGCCGGCTCAGGTGAAGGCGGCGTACCTGATCGTGCTGGGCTGCTGCCTGGTCGGCACGCTGCCGCTCGAGCTGGTGCTGCGTACCCGCGTGTACGCCCGGCCGCGCCGTCTTCTGCTGACGCTGCTGCCGGTCATCGTCGTGTTCACCGTCTGGGACGCTCTGGCGATCCGGGCGCACCACTGGGCGTACGACCTGGCCCAGACGACCGGCATCGTGCTCGGCGCCGTGCCGCTGGAGGAGATCGCCTTCTTCGTCGTCATCCCCATCTGCGCGGTGCTGACCCTCGAGGCTGTGCGCGTGGTCAAGGGCTGGGAGGTCGGCGACGAGTGAGTTACACCTCGGCCGCTCTGCTAGGTGTCGCCGCGACGGTCGCGCTCGACCTGCTGGTTCTGCGCACCCGGCTGCTGGGGCGCCGGGCGTTCTGGACGGCGTACGCGCTGGTCCTGTTCTTCCAGCTCGTCACCAACGGGGTGCTGACCGGCCGCGGCATCGTCTACTACAGCGCCCATGCCGTGGCCGGTGTGGGCTCGCGCGCAGGGCAGACCCCGCCGTTCCTTGGTCAGGGCCGGATCGCGTACGCGCCGTTCGAGGACCTGCTGTTCGGGTTCGCCCTGGTCGTCCAGACGCTGTCGTGGTGGGTCTGGTGGGGCCGCCGCCTGGGCCGTGTTCACGGCCGTCCTCGGGTCCGCCCCTAGCCAGCGGAGAGGTGGGCGAAGCTGCCTGTCTGCCGGCGTCGCTCCTGTCTGCTGCCGTGACGTGATCGACCGAGCCGGCACGCTCAGGCCCGACTGGTCTGGCAGCACGAGAGCAGACAGGCGGCGACGGACTCAGCTGGCGACGAGGCTGGCGATGATGAAGCCGGCCACCAGGACCACGACGACGGCGAGCAGGCTCAGGGTGATGATCATCGGGGTGCGGTTGCCGCTGACCGGCCCCATGTTCGGGGCGTCGCGGCGGGCCTCGCTCGCGGCCCCGCCCATGGAGTCCGCCATCGGCGGGGTGTCGCCCGGCGCGACGCCGCCGCCCTGCTCGAGGCCGGCGGTCTCGGCGGGGTCGGGCCCTGGGCTGTCGCTGCTGGTCATGGTCGAGGGGTCACCGCTGAGGGTCGCTGTGAAACGCCCAGCCCGCGCGACAAGCGGTCAGGTGCCGCCGGACCTGCGACCACAACAGCACACGACCGGGTCCCCGCGGGCGCGCGGGTCGAGGGGAACACGCTCGGCCGGCCGGTCCACGCCCGCGCTTGTGTGCTGTTGTGGTCAAGAGGTGCGGTGCGAGCGGGCGCGGCGGGCGCGCAGCAAGCCCGGCCCGGCGACCCGCAGCCTGCGCGCCGCGCCCACGGACACCCGTTGTCCGAGCACGGCGTAGTCCGCCTTCTCGACCTCGTCCAGGATCCCGCCGTACAGGCTCAGGGCCGTCTCGATGCAGGGCCGCGAGCTCGGGTGCAGCAGCCGCACCCCCTGCGCGGCGCTGCGGTAGAGCTCGCGGGTGCGGGCGATCTCGAAGGCCAGCAGGCGGCGTACCGGACCGTCCACGACCCCTTGCGACAGGTGCTCGCGGTCGACCCCGAATACGGCCAGGTCCTCCATGGGCAGGTAGACCCGCCCCCGCCGGAGGTCCTCGCCGACGTCGCGGATGAAGTTCGACAGCTGGAAGGCGACACCGAGGTCGGCGGCGTATGGCTCGGCGATCTCGCGGGGCACGACCGGTTCCAGGACCGGCACCATCTCCAGCCCGATCACCGCCGCGGACCCGTAGACGTAGGTGAGCAGGTCGTCGTAGGTCGCGTAGCTGGTGATCGTCAGGTCCATCCGCATGGATGCCAGGAAGGCCTCGACGTGCGCCATCGGGATGTCCCACCGCCGGACCGTGTCCACGACCGCTCGGCTGATCGGGTGCTCGGAACCGCCCGCGGCGACGTCGGCGACGAACTGCTCGCCCCAGCCGATGAGCCAGTCGGCCTTCTCGTCGTCGCTGAGCGTCGAGCCCAGGTCGTCGACGATCTCGTCGGCGTAGCGCGCGAAGCCGTACAGCGCGTGCACGTACGGCCGCTTCCAGGCCGGCAGCAGCAGCGTCGCGAGGTAGTACGTCTTGCCGTGCGAGGCGTTGAGCCGACGGCAGGCCTCGTACGACGTCCGAAGCTCGCGGCCGGTGATACCGGCGGCGTCCAGCTCCCGGGTGCTCACGGGGCCGGAGTCTTGCAGGCCGGTGCTGGCCTCAGGTCGCGAGCGGCGAGGGCGCGGCCAGGCGCATCGCGCGGGAGCGGTAGGAGCGGTCCTTGCCCAGAATCCGCTCGGCTGCCAGACGCCCGCTCACGAGCACCATGGGTACGCCGACCCCCGGCTGGGTGCCGGACCCGGCGAACACCACTCCCTCGACCTTGGGGGCCAGGTTCGTGGGGCGGAACGGGCCGGTCTGGAAAAACGAGTGGGCGCTGGCGAACGGCGCACCCATCGCCATGCCCCGTCGCTGCCAGTCAGCCGGCGTGGTCACGTGCTCGACCTCCACGGCGTCGCCGAAGCCGACGTAGCCCAGGGTCTCCAGGCGCGCGAGGACCTCTTCGCGGTAGCGCGGCCCCACCACGTCCCAGTCGATACCCGAGCTCATGTCCGGCGTCGGGAACAGCACGTAGTAGATCTGCTTGCCGTCCGGGGCGAGCGAGGGGTCGCTGTGCGTTGGGTTGGTGACCAGCACCGAGGGGTCCGCCATGAGCTGCTTGTCGTCGATGAGGTCGGCGAACACCTCGCGCCACGCCTTGCCGAAGTGGATGTTGTGGTGTGCGGTCCTCGAGTACGACGCGGACGACCCGGCCAGCAGCAGGTAGCAGCTGGGGGAGTAGGTCAAGCTCTTGACCCGCCGGGGCGTCACCTCCGGCGGCAGCAGCTCGCGGTAGGCGACCGGCAGGTCCGGGTTCAGGACGACGACATCGGCTGGGTGCCGTTCGCCGTCGCTGGTCTGGACCCCGACCGCCCGGCCGTGCTCGACGAGCACCTGCGTGACGGTCGTGCCGTAGTGGAACTGCACGCCGTGCTTCTCGGCGGCCCCGGCCAGCGCCCGGGGGACCGCGTGCATCCCGCCCTTGGGGAAGAACACCCCGGCGACCGAGTCCATGTAGGCGATGACCGCGTAGATCGCCAGGGCGTCGTACGGCGACAGCCCGGCGTACATCGACTGAAAGCTCATAACCCGCTGGGTGCGCGGGTCCTTCAGGTACTGCCCGACCTTGGGCGCGAGCTTGCTGAAGCCGCCGATGGCCGCGAGCCGGGCCAGGTTCGGCGTGACCAGGTCAAACGGCGAGTCGATGTTGCGGTCGATGAAGTCCTTCATCTCGTAGCGGTAGAGCTTGGAGACGAACTCGACGTAGCGCAGGTACCCGGCTGCCTCGTCCGGCCCGCAGACCCGCTCGACCTCGGCGGTCATCTCGCCGATGTCGGCCTTGACGTCGAGGGTGGAGCCGTCGGGGTAGAAGGCGCGGTACAGCGGGTCGACGGGCAGCAGTTCGAGCCAGTCCTCGAGTCGCTCGCCGACGCAGTCGAGGGCGTCCGCGATCAGGTCGGGCATCGTCAGCACGGTCGGACCGGTGTCGAAGGCGTACCCCTGGTCCCTGAGCACGCCGTTGCGGCCGCCCGGCTCCTGTTCCCGCTCGAGCACGATGACCTCGCGACCGGCTCCGGCCAGCCGCAGGGCGGCGCTCAGACCGGCCAGTCCGGCGCCGACGATGACGACGCGGTCAGTCTTGCCGGGGACGGTGCGCACGGCCGGAGCGTACGGCGAGCTCCCCTGCCGGCGCCCGTCCATCACCCCGTGCGCCGGACCTCGGCGGAGGGCGGGACCGGCTCCGTCGTACGGTCTGGGGATGGCTCCACTTCCCGGTACGGACCTGGTGGTCTCCCGAGTCTGCCTCGGTGGCAACGTGTTCGGCTGGACGGCGGACGCGGTGACATCGTTCGCCGTGCTCGATGCGTACGTCGATGGCGGGGGCAACTTCGTGGACACCGCGGACGCCTACTCCGCCTGGGTACCGGGCCATGTCGGGGGCGAGTCCGAGCAGGTGCTGGGGGACTGGACGGCCGCCCGCGGCAACCGGGACCGGGTCGTGCTGGCGACGAAGGTCGGCAAGCACCCGGCGCTTCGCGGGCTCGGCGCCGCGACGGTCCGCACGGCCGTCGACGCCTCGTTGAAGCGGTTGCAGACCGACCGGATCGACCTGTTGTACGCCCACGCCGACGACCTGGACACGCCGATCGAGGAGACGGTCGCGGTGTTCGACGAGCTCGTACGCGCCGGCAAGGTCCTCGCCGTGGGGGCCTCGAACTTTACGGCCACTCGCCTGACCGAGGCGTTGAGGTTCTCCGACGCGCACGGGCTGACCCGGTATGCCGCGGTTCAGGACCAGTACAACCTGGTGGCCCGGCAGGACTACGAGGGCGAGCAGGCCGACCTGGTGGCGCGCGAGGGCCTGGCGAGCTTCCCGTACTACGGCCTGGCCGCCGGCTATCTCACTGGCAAGTACCGCGGACAGGTCGACAGCGCCCGGACCGCGACCATCGAGCGCTTCCGCAGCGACCGCGGGGAGCGGGTGCTCGCCGTCCTCGACGAGGTCGCCGGTGCCCACCACGCGGAGCCGGCTGCGGTGGCCCTGGCCTGGCTGCTCGCCCAGCCGACCGTGACCGCGCCGATCGCCAGCGCCCGCACCCTCGAGCAGCTCCCGCCCCTGCTGGCTGCACAGACCCTCGAGCTGTCGACGGAACAGCTGGCCGCCCTGACCGCCGCGTCCAGCTGACGCAGCTCAGCCCGGGACGGCCGCCACCGGCCGGCCATGTCAGCGCCGGGCCGAGCCGAGCAAACTCATCGCCTGGTGCCCTGCGCGGCGGACCACCTCGTAGGTGAGCCCGAGCCGGCAGGCGATCTGGGCATAGCTGCGTCCTGCGTACGCGAGCTGCAGAACGGTGCGGGGAAGCACGGGCATGACCGTCATCGCGGCGATGAACCACATCGGCGGAGGGCCGTCCTGCTGCCGCGCCATGTCCGGGACCGTACCGAGGACCAGGCGCGGTTCGGCGCCGACACGCGCAGGCCCGGCACAGGACGGGCAGGGGTAGGACGGGCAGGGGTAGGACGGGCAGGGCTGGGCAGGGGCGCGGTACCACCATCCCCTGCTCGATGTACCAGAAGGAGTTTCGTGTCCACCGAAAGCAACATCGCCTCGCAGCAGGCGTTCGGCGAGGCGGTCAACAGCGGCAACCTCGATGCCCTTGACCAGCTCATCACCCCTGACTCCGTCGATCACGACCCGGCGCCCGGGCAGGGGATCGGACCCGCGGGCTACAAGGCGATGTTCGGTGAGATGCGCACCGCTTTCCCGGACTTCAAGGTCGAGGTGGAGCACCTCACGGCCTCCGATGACGACGTCGCGTTCGCCTACACCGTGAGCGGGACGCACCGCGGTGAGTTCCAGGGGCACGCGCCCACCGGTGGCGTGTTCTCCATCCGCGGAGTGCAGATCAGCCGGTTCGTCGACGGCAAACTGGCCGAGCGTTGGGGTAGCAGCGACCAGCTCGGCTTGCTCACCCAACTCGGGCTGGCCTGAGATGGCCCGCGTGCTGACCGGCATCACCAGCGGCATGCTCGCCGGTGCGGCGGGTGCCACCGCCCTCAATATCGTCACCTACGTGCAGCAGGCCATCAAGGGCACGCCGTCGAGCGCGACGCCGGACCAGGCCGCCCAGGCCGTGGTACAGGCGGTCGGCGTCGAGGTGCCCGGAACACCGGACACAAGGCAGAACCGCCTGGAGGGCCTCGGGCCCCTGTCCGGCCTGGCGGTGGGGATGGGCGTCGGAGCCCTCGGCGGCGCCCTGCGCGCCCTGTCGGTCAAGATCCCCATGCCGCTGGCGCCCTTCGTACTCGGCCTCGGCGCCATGGCGATCAGCGACGGGGTCATGACCGGGGTCGGGATCACCAACCCGCGCTCCTGGACCGCGTCTAGCGTGGCGCAGGACGCCTTCCCGCATGTGGTCTACGGCGCGGTGACCGTGCTCGGTCTGCACCGGATGATGGACCCGCACACGATCCAGGTGGACTGACGCTCGGCGGCGGCCTGTATGTCCGGGCCGCCGCCGCTCACGTGCCCGTCGCGACGAGCCGCACCACCGCGCGCGATCCGGCGCTGCGAACGCGGGCGACCGGATCGTGCCGCAGCGCCTGGATGAGCGTCAGGGCCTCATCCACGCGGTGCCGCGCCACGACCTTCGCGGCCATCTCGCGGACCCGCCAGGACTCATCCTCCAAGGCAGTGAGCAAGGCCGGCAGAGCCGTGTCGTCCCAGGCCCAGAGCAGTCCCCGGGCGGCCCACACCCGCAACCAGTAGTCCGGCCCCGCACGCTCGTCCGGATCGTCGCTCACCGCCCAGCGGGCGGGCGGACCGCCCAGCGCGACGACCAGGACAGGGTCTGCTGACCGGCCGTACAGCAGTTCGATGCAGCCCGCCACCACCGCGGACTGCCCGCGTCGCGAGCACTCCGTCTCGATGCTCTGCCGCGGGCTCTGCCCCCACGCCGATGCTGGTCCCACCTGGCACCTGTGCCCTGATTCTTCCTGCCTGAGCAGGTGCACCGGAGGTCAGGTGTCAGCAGGTGGTCAGGACCTCGGCGCCGGACTCGGTCACGACGAGCATGTGCTCGAACTGCGCCGTACGCGACCGGTCCGCGGTGACGGCTGTCCAACCGTCGTCCCACATCTCGTGCTGCCAGCCACCGATCGTGATCATCGGCTCGATGGTGAAGGTCATGCCGGGCAGCAGTTGTTGTCGGGCCGCGGGGTTGTCATAGTGGTAGACCTGCGGGTCGCTGTGGAAGGACCGGCCGATCCCGTGGCCGACAAAGGCGCGGACGACGCCGTACCCGTGGCGCTCGGCGTGGGCTTGGATGGCCTTGCCGATGTCGCGCACGCGGGCGCCGGGTGTAACGGCCGCGATGCCCACCTCGAGGCACTCCCGGGTCACCTCGACCAGCCGGCGGGAGGCGTCGTCGACGTCGCCCACCAGGAACGTGGCGTTGGTGTCGCCGTGCACGCCGTCGAGGTAGATCGTCACGTCGCAGTTGACGATGTCGCCGTCCTTGAGCACGGTCGAGTCTGGGATCCCGTGGCAGATCACCTCGTTCACGCTCGTGCACAACGACTTCGGGAAGCCCTGGTAGCCCAGCGGGGACGGGTAGCCGCCGCGGGCGAGGCAGGCGGCGTGACAGATCGCGTCCAGCTCGTCGGTGGTGACCCCGGGCCGTACTGCGGCGCCGATCTCCTGGAGCACCTCGGCGGCGGCGCGACCGGCGACGCGCATCTTCGCGACGGTGTCGGCGTCCTTTGGCGCGCTCGACTCGCGCTCATCCGGGCGCCCCCGGGGGCCCAGCGCGTACGACGGGCGGGCGATCCCGTCCGGCACCTCCCGCCGAGGCGACTGCCGGCCGGGCCGCATGTAGTTCTCGGCGAGCCGGGCCTGCTCCTCGCGCCGGGCCTGCTCGGCGGTGGCGCGGACGGGGTCGAGGTCGGCAAGGCGGTGGCAGCGCTTGTACTTCCGGCCGCTGCCGCACCAGCAGGGTTCGTTGGCGGTGAGGGTGGGGGCAGTCATGGTGCATCCAGCCTACCGACCGGGAGGGAACCAGGCGGGCCGGTAGGGCGGCCGGCGGGGCGGTCAGACGGTGCGGGAGGTCGCGGCGACAGCGAGCTCGCCGAGCACCTCGCGGGCTTCGCCGCGCAACGGACCGGCTTCCAGGGCGCCGAGGGCATCGTCCACGAGGGTGGCGATCAGTCGCTCGACCCGGGCGGCAGCACCGGTGTCGGTGAGGACCCCGCGCAGGGCGAGGACGCCGTCCTCGCCCAGGTGCGGGTCACCCAGGTGCCGCCGCACGACCGAGGCCTGTGCGGCGGAGGCGGTCTCCAGCGCCATCGCGACCAGGGCCGTCCGCTTGCCTTCCCGCAGGTCGTCCCCGGCCGGCTTCCCGGTCTCCCGCGGGTCGCCGAACACGCCGAGCACGTCATCGCGCAGCTGGAACGCCTCACCCAACGGCAGGCCGTAGCCCGAGCAGGCCTCCAGGAGCTCGACGTCGCCGCCGGCCAGCGCCACGCCGAGGTGCAGTGGCTTCTCGATCGTGTACTTCGCGCTCTTGTACCTCGCGACCCGCAGCGCCCGCTCGACCGACCCGCCGCCCCGGGCCTGCTCCAGCAGGTCGAGGTACTGCCCGCCCATGAGCTCGCTGCGCATCCCGTCGTACACGGCCTTGCCCTGGGCGAGGCGCCGGACCCCACTGGTGCTGAGCATCTCGTCCGACCAGGCCAGGCACAGGTCGCCGAGCAGGATGGCGGCGCCGCCGCCGAAGACCTCGGGGTCGCCGTGCCAGTTCTCATCGCGGTGCAGGGCGCTGAACCGGCGGTGCACGGACGGCCGGCCGCGGCGAGTGTCGCTCTGGTCCATGACGTCGTCGTGGATGATCGCGCAGGCCTGGAACAGCTCGAGCGAGGCGGCCGCAACCACGATCGCGCCGTCGTCCTGCCCGCCGGCGCCCAGGTGGCCCCAGAAGCAGAACGCGGGCCGCAGCCGCTTGCCCCCCGAGACGAGCTCGGCGAGGGCGTCGGTCAGCGGGACCAGCTCCTCGCTGACAGCCGCCAGGCTCGGGAGCTGCTCAGCGAGGAAGCCATCCAGGGCCTGCTGCACGCGGACGCGCAGGTCGCCGCGGTCCAGGACGCTCATGCCGCGGCAACCTACCCGCACTAGCCTGTGCCGCATGGCCAGCCGCACCATCTCCGACCTGCTCACGAGCGGGGAGCGGCTGTTCTCGTTCGAGTTCTTCCCGGCCAAGACCCCGGAGGGTGAACGCCAGCTCTGGCAGGCCATCCGGGAGCTCGAGCCGCTGATGCCGTCCTTTGTCTCGGTCACCTACGGCGCCGGCGGCTCGACCCGTGACAGCACCGTCGCGATGACCGAGCGCATCGCCACCGACACGACGCTGCTGCCGCTGGCGCACCTCACCGCGGTCGACCACTCCATCGCCGAGCTCCGCCGCATCATCGGGCAGTACGCAGCCGTCGGGGTCCGCAACGTCCTGGCCCTGCGCGGTGACCCGCCGGGCGACCCGCAGGCCCGGTGGGACCGACATCCCCAGGGGCTGGCCTATGCCGCGGAGCTCGTGCAGCTGGTCAAGGCCAGCGGGGAGTTCTGCGTCGGTGTCGCGGCCTTCCCGGAGAAGCACCCGCGCTCGCCGGACCTGGACAGCGACGTCGCGTTCTTCGTCCAGAAGTGCCGCGCCGGCGCGGACTTCGCCATCACCCAGATGTTCTTCGCGGTCGAGGACTACCTGCGGCTGCGCGACCGGGTCGTGGCCAGCGGCTGCGACGTACCGATCCTGCCCGGTGTCATGCCGGTCACGAACGTGCGGCAGATCGAGCGGTTCGCGGTGCTGTCCGGAGCGCAGTTCCCGGTGGCGCTGGCCGAGCGGCTGCACGCCGTCGAGGACGACCCGGCGGCGGTGCGCGCCATCGGTGTGGAGGTCGCCACCCAGCTGTCGGATCGGTTGCTCGCCGAGGGCGCCCCCGGACTGCACTTCATCACGCTCAACCGCTCGACGGCGACCCGCGAGGTGTGGGCCCGGCTGGGCCTGTCCGCTGTGCCCTGACCCGAGGCGCCCTACGGTTGGCCTCATGAGGCCCGTCCACCGCGTCCTGGCCGCACAGTCAGCCCGCCGCGTGGGCACCGCACGGCGTACGGCCCGGCGGGTGGCGTGAGCCGCAACGGACTGCTGTTGCTGGCCCTGGCGGTGTTCGGGGTCGTGCTGGTCGTCCTGGGGCTGGTCACCGCACGGCGGCCGGAGCACGACATCGCCGACAGGCAGGGCTACTTCGACCGGTGGTCGCAGCTGCACGGCGGCTACAACCCGCGTACGGGCAGTGCCTGGTTGCGTGGCTGGCTGACGATGGTGCACGCGATCGCCCGGCCGCTGGCCCGTCGCGGGGTGCAGCCCGACGTCGTCACGATCTCCTCGACGTGGTTGGCCGCCCTGGTGCTGGTGCTGTCCGAGATCGGCGGGCGCTGGTGGATCGCGGCCGGCTGGACGATGGTCGCGAGCGGGCTGTTCGACACCCTCGACGGCTGCGTCGCGGTGCTCGAGAACCGCACCACGAAGTGGGGCTACGTGCTGGACAGCGCGGTGGACCGGATCAACGACGCGGTGTACCTGCTGGCCGTGGTCGCCGTCGGCTGCCCTGTGCCACTGGCCGTAGGGCTGGGCTTCGCGTTCTTCTTCATGGAGTACCTACGGGCCCGAGCCGGCAACGCCGGCGGCGACGAGGTCGGGCGCGTCACGGTGGCCGAGCGGCCCACCCGGGTCATCCTGCTGTCCCCGTCGATCCACTTCAGCGGCGTCTTCCTAGGGCTGTCCCGGGTGCTGTCCTTCGCCGGACCAGCCCTCCTGCTGGCGCTGACCGTGCTGTCCATCGGTCAGCTCGCGATCGCCGTACGACGCCAGCTGCTCGCCCTGCCGGCCGAGGTCCGGTCGATCGTTCCCGGACCGTGACCAGGACGGCATCGACGGGTCCGGACCTGCGGCCTAGGTTCGGCAGGTGGGCACCCGTCGCTCGTTCTACCTCGACCCGATCACGAGGGTCGGGCTCGCCCGCCCGGACGCCGATGCGGGTGAGGACAGCCCCCGGCTGGTCGACGGCCACCTGCACAGCGACGCGGACGAGATCTGCCCCAGGTGCCTGGCCTGGATCGACAGCCGGGACTTCGTACGTCGTACGGCCTACGGGGTGCTGCAGCACGAGCTCTGCCCGCCGCAGCCCGGCCCGGCCCTGCCCTAGCGACGTCAGGCCGGGCCGATCAGGCCGGCCACGATCTGCGCCGACAAGGTGACCAGGGGCAGCCCGCCGCCCGGGTGCGCCGACCCGCCGACGAGGAACAGCCCGGGGACGGGCGAGCGGTTGGCCGGACGGAGGAACGCCGCGGCCGCCCCGTTGCTGCTCGTGCCGTAGATGGCACCGCCAACCGCGCCGGTGCGCTGCTCCAGGTCGGCTGGGGACAGCGCGTAGGACCACAGCACTCGGTCGCGGACGGGCAGCCCGCGGGCGTCCAGCAGGTCCAGCAGTCGGTCGGCGTACCGCTCGCGCAGGCCGGGTTCGGTCCAGTCGACGGCCCCGCGTCCCGAGCCATGCCTCGGTGCGTTGACCAGGACGAACCAGGCCTCACAGCCGTCGGGACGCACCACCGGGTCGTCAGGCGCGCTGACGTACAGGGTGGGGTCCTGGACCGGATACGCCGGATCCCCGAACACCGCGTCGAACTCCGCGTCGTAGTCCGCCGGGAACAGCACGTTGTGGTGGGCCAGGCCTGGCGTACGTCCCCGGACGGCGAGCAGGAGAACGAAGCCCGACAACGAGGGGGTGGCCCGGGCGAGCCGGCGGGCCGCGACGGGGGAGTCGACCAGTTGACCGTAGACGTGGGCAGCGTCGGCGTTGGCCACGACCACGTCGGCGGCCAGCGCGCGCCCGTCGGTCAGGCGCACCCCGTCGGCCCTGCCGGCGGCGGTGGTGATCCGGCTGACCGACGCGTCGAGCAGTACGACGGCGCCGCGCTCCAGGGCCCGCTCGTGCACCGCGTCGCCGAGCCGGCGTAGGCCTCCTGGGACGTACCAGCCGCCGAACGCCTGCTCGGCGTACGGCACGGCTGCCAGCGCAGCGGGCGCCCGACGCGGGTCCGAGCCGGTGTAGGTGGCGTAGCGGTCGAGGAAGGTGCGCAGGCGCGAGTCACGCAGGTGCCGGCGCCCCAGGGAACGCAGCGAGCGACCAGGCGCGATCGCGGCGATGTCCCGGGGCCGGTTGAGAGCGAGCCGTCCGATGGTCGCCGGCCCGTGGAGAGCGGACTCCAGGAACGGCCCGTGGCTGGCGTCCCAGACCCGCTGCGCGCGGGCGGTGAAGGCACACCAGTCCTGTCCGCTGCCCGGGCTCCAGGTGTCGAGCCGGGCACAAAACTCGGCGAGGTCGTCGGTCGCGTCGAAGGTGCTGCCGTCCGGGTAGCGGTAGCGGGCGATCGGGTCCAGCCGCTCCAGCTCCAGGTCCTCGGGCCAACCCCCAGTGTCGGCGAACAAGTCGCGGAACACCTGCGGCATCGTCAGCAGGGAGGGCCCGGTGTCGAAGCGGAAGCCGTCGCGTTCGTACAGCCCGAGCTTGCCCCCGACCTGCCCGGACGCCTCGCAGACGGTGACGTCGTGCCCGAGCGCGGCGAGCCTCGCCGCGGCAGCGAGACCGCCTACCCCGGCGCCGACAACGACGGCACGGCTCACACGGGCCGTCCCTTCCAGGTCAGGGTGCCGCGCCGGGCGGCGAGGTGCGACTGCACCGTCAGGCCGGCCAGGACGGCCACCGAGACGGGGTGTGCGAGGGCGTCCGACGACCGGCCGCCGGTGCGGCGGGCACTCACGACCCGCCCGAGAACGCCTGCTGCATAGGCGGTCCGACCCGCCCGGCTGCCACGCAGGGCGGCCAGGGCTGGCAACACGTACAGCACGCACAGACCTGCGGCGCCCGCTACCGGCACGGTGTGCAGCGACTTGGCGTAGCCCGCGGCGAGCTCGGCCCACCCGTCGTACATCCGGGTGGTGGCAAGGGCGGTGCCGTCCACGACGCCCCCGCGGCCGCCGGCCCGCTTGACCGCCCGCAGCAGCGCCACGTCCTCGACCACGTCTGCGCGCACCGCTGCATGCCCCCCGGCCGCGTCGTAGGCGCTGCGGCGTACGGCAAGCAGCTGGCCGTTGGCAGCCGACAACGACCCGAGCGGCGACCGCTCGGCGAGTCGCAGGGGCAGGAACGTCAGGAACGACCACTGCAGCAGCGGCTGAACCAGCCGGGTCAGGCCCGGGGCGTCCTGCCGCGGGTAGGGGGAGATCAGGTCGAGACCGCTCTGGTCCAGCAGCGCCGCGGTGGCCGCGACCGCGTGCGCAGCGAGCACGACGTCGGCGTCCAGGAAGACCAGCACGTCGCTGGTCGCGGCCGCCGCCAGCTGGGCGCAGGCGTGCGGCTTGCCGAGCCACCCGGGGGGCAGCGGGGCGCCGGTCAGCACCCGCACCCGTTGATCGCCCGCAGCAACCCGTCGTACGACGTCGGCCGTGCCGTCGCGGGAGCCGTCGTCGAGCACGACGATCTCGAGGTCCACGCCCTGCTGCGCGAGCAGGGCGCGCAGGCACGGCTCGACGCGGTGGGCCTCGTCGCGCAGCGGCAGCAGCACGCTGACGGCGCGGTCGGTGTGGGTGCCGGTCGGTGTGCGGAGAAGACGGGCGTTGACGGCGGTGTGGGCGGTCAGGGCGGCGACGACCAGGGCCAGCCATCTCACGCGCGCAGCGCCCGCAGGTAGGGAACGGCGACGAGCCCCATCCCGATCCCGCCGACGACGGCGACTGCGGGCCGGCCGAAGAACGCGGCGTTGGCCAGGACCGAGGAGGCGTAGGTCCAGCCGAACAGCAGGGCCGGCTGACGGTCGTCGGCGGCGTGCCGGGGGAGCAGCTGCAGCGCGCCGACCATGAGGACGGCTACCAGCAGCCAACCGAGGTAGTTCGAGACCGGGATGCCAGGTACACCGGGCAGGGACAGCTGGACGGCGTGCCAGTGCCAGTGGCCCGCTGCGACCATCTGCGGGTCCAGGAACAGGTCCCAGGAGGCGAGCGCGAGCCCACCCAGCAGCGCGGCGACCAGGGGGCTGCGAGACAGCCGTTGGCCGACGAGCAGGCTGGGGTAGGCGAACATGGTCCAGGCCAGCGGGATCACCAGCGGTACACCGAGCAGTTCCGCGCCCAGGGTGCCGGCGTAGTCGTAGGACCCGAAGGGCACTCCGGTCGCCGTGCCGACGGCCTCGGCGAGCAGGCCGGTCCCGGCGGTGACGCCGACGAACACCGCGGTCCAGGCCAGCCCGCGGTGCAGCAGCGCATGGCTGGTGCTGGCCAGGAAGAAGGCGACGACGGTGACGACGGTGAGTACGTCGCGAGCGTGCCCGTGCACCAGGGGGTAGGCGACCTGCAGCAGCACGGTCGCGCCGGCCAGCAGCCAGGGCAGCCGCTCCAGCCGTTCCCGGGACTGCGCGCGGCGCACGGGCGCGACGGTGCTCGTCACGCCGACCAGACTAGGTGGTGCGGCTGTTGCGGCGCAGGCGCCCGACGGCGTCGGTCAGGGCCCGCCGCGCCGCCGTACCGTGCTGGTCGAACCAACTGGGCATTTCCTCGACGAGGTCGTCGTAGGCCTCGCCCAGCTCCTCGCCGGCCAGCGCCCGGCCGGCGACCGGGTCGTCGTACAGCAGGTGCCACAGCTCGCTGACCTCGGCGGTGGTCGGCTCCGGAGTGCCGCTGGACAGCCACCCGCCCAGGTCCAGGTCGACCTCGTCCGGCAGGTCGTCGTCGAGGTCGAGGCGATGCTCCTGCGCGTGGTGCTCCAGAGCGGCCCGGCTGCCGAACAGCAGCACCTTCCCGCTGTGGTCGGTGAGCAGCAGGTCGGTCTCGCTCTCGTCGTCCACGGTCCAGCCGACGTGCCAGCGGGCGGCACCGTCGAGCAGCAGGACCTCGTACAGCTCAGCCACGGCGCACCTTCTTGATCACTCGGGAGAGCGGGGTGGGATGGCGGTCGGCCAGTGCGACCCGGGCGGCCGAGCGACCGCTCGCGCCGAAGACGCCACCGCCGGGGTGGGTCGAGGCGCCGCACAGGTACAGCCCGTCGACGCCGGGCACTCGGTAGCCGGACAGCTCGGGCATGGGTCGCCACAGGAACATCTGGTCGAAGGCCATCTCGACGTGCATGACCTGTCCGTGGGTCAGGCCGAGCTCGCGCTCGAGGTCCAGGGGCGTCTGCACGTGCATGTGCTCCACGCTGCTCGCGAAGCCCGGTGCAACCCGGTCCACGGCCTGGACCAGCTTGGTGCCCTCCCGCTCAGCGATGCTGTCCCAGTCCTCGCCGTTGGACAGCTCGTACGGGTGCCACTGGCCCCATACCGTGACGTTGTGCTTGCCCGGCGGCGCAATCGTGTCGTCGAACGCGCTGAACGTCATCGCCAGCACCGCCGGCTCGGTGGGGGGCAGGCCCGCGTTGTACTCCCCGTGCGCCCGGCGCAGGAACTGCCGGCTGGGCGCGATCAGCTGCATGGCACGGTGCACGTCCGGCCCCGCACCCGGGTAGTGCGGCAGGTCGTTCGTCCCGAGCCGCACGACCATGCCGATGCCGTTGCCGGTGCGGACGGTGCGCCGGGCCCGGGCAAGCAGGTCACCCGGTGGCTCGTCCAGCAGGTCGAGCGTCGCCAAGACGTGGCACGCGCCCACGATCGTGGCCGCGGCAAGGTGGTCGCCGGAGTCGGTCCGGACGCCGCTCGCCCGGCCGCCGCTCGTGGTGATGGCCGCAGCGCCGTCGCCGAGGCGCACCCGCCCGCCGTACGACGCCAGGCGCGCCGCGAGGGCCTCGCTGAGCATCCCGGAGCCGCCCCTCGGGTGTCCGGGCGGGAGCAGGTGCATGACGGTGTTCCAGCCGACGAGGTCGGCGGTCGCCGGTTCGTGCGTGGGCGGTCCGGACTGCGCGCCCATCCACGCCAGCGCGGTCTTGAGCCGCTCGTCGTCGAAGTGCTCGTCGAGCAACGAGTCGGCGCTGGTGAGGAACTGCCGGGACAGCTCGACGCCGTCCAACCCGGTGTCCTTCCCGACGCCCCAGAGCGTGCGGCCCAGGTGCAGCGGCGTCGGCGGGCCCTGGAAGGCATCGAAGACCTTGAGGTTGCGCGCTGACCAGTCCTGGACGAACGCGCGGTAAGCATCGGCGTCCCGGGTCCCGCAGACGCCCTCGATGGACGCACAGGTCCGGTCCAGGTCGACGTGGAAGGTGATGCCCCCCTCGCTGAACGGCGCGAAGCCCCACGGGTCGAGGTCCTGGTAGGTGAGCCCACACGACGTGAGGTCCAGGTCCTCCACGATGCCGGTGTGCCGGACCATGATGTGCGCGCTGGAGCCGCGGTCCATCCGGTAGCCCGGGAAGCGCTCGACCGTGCTGACCGCGCCGCCCAGGACGGTGTCGCGCTCCACCACCTCGACGTCGAGCCCGGCCCGGGCGAGGTAGCAGGCGGCGACGAGGCCGTTGTGCCCGGCGCCGACGACGATCACGCGGTCTCTGGTCATGGGCGCGGGGCCAGCTGCAGCCCGAGTACGGCGAACGTCCGTGGGTCGCCCGGGAAGCGCAGCTCCCGGGCCAGGTCCACCCATCCGCCGGCGCGGTAGAACGTCCGGGCCCGGGTCTCGTGGTCAGGTGTGGTCAGCAGCGCGGTGCGGGCGCCCGTCCCGGCGAGCAGCTGGGACAGCACGGCCCGACCCAGCCCGGCGCCCTGCACGGCCGGCCGCACGTGCAGCTCGCACACCTCGAAGGCCCCGTCCAACCAGGATGCCGTGACGTCGGCCGTCAGCGCCGAGCGCACGTGGTCGTGCCACCACTGGCCGGGGGCGCCGTGGTAGCCGTAACCGATACCGATCAGCCGGTCGCCGTCGAGCGCAGCGACCGCCCGCAGCCCGTCCCGTTCGAGGTGGCTGTCGAGTACGGAGCGCCGGCTGCTCGCCGCCGCTCGGGGCACCTGCATCGCCTCGGCGTACACGTCCAGGACCTGCTCAGCCCGCGCGGAAAGCGTCGCGCGGTCCCACTCCACGAGCTGGGTCGCGCTCACGCGAGCGGGTCCCGGCCGTCGAGCGTCCCTTCGGTGCCGAGCACCGCGAACCGCGCGAACAGCTCCTCGGCGTACCAGCGCTCGGTGTCTGTGCGCCCGATGACCTCGACGTGCGCGGCACTTCGGTGGGCGAACCCGCGCAGGGTCGCCGGGGACTCCCAGAGGCTGAACGTGCCCTGCAGGCCGACGGGTGCCTCGCCGATGCCCACGGCCGCGCGGAGCCCAGCGTGGGTGCGCAGGTCCGCGCTCACCCGCGGGACGGCACGCCAGAAGCCCGGCGCCTTGGTCGTCCTGAGCCGGGCGCGGGTGATGGCGGCCACCGGTCCGTCGTACCGGGTCGGCGTCGGCTCGCCGAAGGGCGCCCGCCCGCTCCACCGGCCTCGGCTCACGAGCGGGCGCAGGTCGATGCGGTAGGTCTCCTGCGCGAACGCGTCCCAGGACCGCGCGACGGGGTTGTCGCCGGGGCTCGCCCAGGTGGTCAGCATCGCCCAACGTAGGGGGTCGGCGTCGCGGACCGTGAAGGTCTGCCCGTCACCGGTCCCGAGCATCTTGCCGAACCGCACCCCGGGCGTACGACGCAACCGCGCACGGTCCCGGGCCATGTGCAGCAGGGCCCTCGGCACGTCGCCGGGTCGCACCCGCCACAGGTGCAGCGTCACGAGCACGGGGACCGGTTCCACCTGGCGAGCCTGCCACGGGATGAGGCGCGGGCGCCCGCTGGTTGACTGCTGGTGTGGAGCTGCAGCAGATCGCCGAGCAGGCCGGCCGGGACCTCGAGGACGCGACCCCGCAGGAGGTCCTACGCTGGGCCGTCGACACCTTCGGCGAGCGGTTTGCGATTACCTCCTCGATGGGCGACGGAGTGCTGGCGTCGTTGGCCGGACCGGGCGTCGACGTCGTGTTCCTCGACACCGGCTACCACTTCGCCGAGACGATGGGTACCCGCGACGCCGTCGCGCAGGTGTACGGCGTGAACGTCCGGACGATGCTGCCGCTGCTGACCGTCACGCAACAGGACGCCTCGTACGGGCCCGAGCTCTGGCAGCGTGACCCCGATGCGTGCTGCGCGATGCGTAAAGTCGAGCCGCTGGCGCGGGGCCTGGAGCCGTACACCGCGTACGCCTCGGGCATCCGGCGGGACGAGAGCGAGAGCCGCCGGGACATGGGCGTCGTCGAGTGGGACGCCCGGCGCGGCAAGGTCAAGGTCAACCCGCTGGCGACCTGGACCCAGGCGCAGGTGGACGCCTATGTCGCCGCGAACGGCGTCCTGGTCAACCCCCTGGCGTACGACGGCTACCCCTCGATCGGCTGCGCGCCCTGTACCCGCCGCGTGGCCCCGGGAGAGGACCCGCGCTCGGGTCGCTGGGCCGGCTCGACCAAGACCGAGTGCGGCCTGCACGTCTGAGCTCGCAGGTGGGGCTCCCCGTCCGCCGCCCGCCGGTGCGCACGACGATCTTCACGACCCGGTTTGCGCGTCCCGAGCCCGCTCCGTGATGGTCGTGAAGATCGTCGTGCGCCAATCGCCGCGACGCCACGCTCAACCGACCCCCTCAGTCCGCACGACGATCTTCACGAACTAGCGGGCGCCCGAGGTGACCAGGTCGTGCGGTCCGCTCGGTAGAGCACATGGGGGCGCAGGTGTGCCGGCGTGTCGACGAGCGGGTGGTTGAACTCCTGCTCGCGGCGCATACCGATCCGCTCCATCACTCGTTGCGAGCGCAAGTTGGTCAGTGCCGTGAAGCTCACGATGCTCTCGATCTGCGTCAAGCCGACCTCGAGCGCGGCCGTCGCCGCCTCGCTGGCGATGCCGCGGCCCCAGTACGCCCGGGCGAGCCGCCACCCCACCTCCACCGCCGGAGTGAACGGCGCCTCGAACCGCGCCCAGGCCAGACCCGTGAAGCCGGCGAACATCTCGTCGACCTCGACGACCCACAGCCCGTACCCGTGCTCGTCGAAATGCGCCTCGATCCGGTCGACCATGGCGCCCGACTCCTCGCGCGTCTGGGTCGAGCGGAAGTGCTCCATGACCTCGGGGTCGGCGTTCATGGCCGCGAACGGCTCGCGATCGGCCTCGCGCCACCGGCGCATCAGCAGCCGCTGGGTCCGGATCTCGTCATGGCGCTGCACCTGCTCATGGTGCCTCGCCCTCACCCGGTCCGCGGTTGATTGTCGTGCCGACGCCGCCCGTTTTACGACCCCGACCGTGGCACGCCGATCCTCGTGCGGGCTCACCGAGCGCCGGAACCGCGAGCCCTACGGGCCGGCGGCTCAGTCCGCGCTGCCGGTTGATCCCTTGAAGCGCAGGACGAACACCCGGAGGCAGTCCTCGCACCGCCAGTCCCCGTGACCGCGGTCCGGGTCCTCGCCCCAGGGTCGGATCGACTCCTCGCCGCAGTACGGGCAGAAGAAGGGAACCGCTCGCTGCGGGGCACTCACGGGCGCCTCACCGCAGCAGCGCCTCGTCGGCCCGCCTGGACCAGACGGCGAAGTTCTCCTCCGGCGCGCGGTGCTCGAGGTAGGAGCGCAGGAGCCGCTCGACGTAGTCCGCGGCGTCGTCGGCGGTCACCTTGAGCCCGCGTGCCTTGCGGCCGAAGCCCGCGTCCTCGCCGAGCCGACCGCCGAGGTGCACCTGGAAGCCCTCGACCCCGTCCACGATCGAGCCCTTGAGACCGATGTCACCGGTCTGGAACCGGGCGCAGGAGTTGGGACAGCCGTTCACGTTGATGGTCAGCGGCTCGTCGAAGTCCGGCAGCCGCTTCTCCAGTTCGGTGTAGAGGTCGACCGACCGCGCCTTGGTCTCCACGATGGCGAGCTTGCAGAACTCCAGGCCGGTGCAGGCGAGGACCCCGCGGCGGAAGCGGGACGGGCGTACCCGCAGGTCGTCGGACTCGAGCTCGTCGACGAGCTCCTCGACCGCAGCGTCCGGGACGCCGAGCAGCACAAGGCCCTGCTGGGCAGTGGTCGAGACCAGGCCGGCGCCGTGCCGCTCCGCGAGCTCGGCCACGTGCTGCAGCTGGCGCCCGCTGGTCCGCCCGGCGCGCGGTACGACGCCCACGTAGTTGAGGCCGTCGGCCTGCCGGTGTACGCCGATGTGGTCCCGGTCGGCGACAGCCGCGGCCATCGGTGCCGGTCCGTCGGGCAGCGGGGCGGCGAGGTACTCCGTCTCGAGGACCTGCCGGAACTTCTCCGGCCCCCAGTCCGCGAGCAGGAACTTCAGTCGCGCGTGCATGCGCGAGCGCCGGTAGCCGTAGTCACGGAAGACCGAGCAGACGCCGGCCCAGACCTCGCCGACGCGGGCCGGCTCGACAAAGGCGCCGAGCCGCAGTCCGAGCTTGGGGTTGGTGGACAGCCCGCCGCCGACCCAAAGGTCGTAACCGGCGGTGCCGTCCGGCAGCGTGACACCGACGAACGCCACATCGTTGATCTCGTGGTTGGTGCAGTGCACGGAGCAGCCGCTGATCGAGGTCTTGAACTTGCGCGGCAGGTTGGAGAAGGCGGGGTCGCCGATGTACCGCTCGCGTACCTGTTGCAGCACATCACTGGCGTCGAGGATCTCGTCCGCGTCGACCCCGGCGAGCGGGCAGCCGACGATGACGCGCGGGCAGTCGCCGCAGGCCTCGGTGGTGTCCAGGCCGGCCGCGTCAAGCCGACGCCAGATCTCGGGGACGTCCTCGATCCGGATCCAGTGCAGCTGGATGTTCTGCCGGTCGGTGACATCGGCGACGTCGCGCCCGAACTCGGTGCTGACCTGCCCGATCGTGCGTAGCTGCGAGCTGGTGAGCCGCCCGCCATCGATCCGGATCCGCAGCATGAAGTACGGCGCCTCCAGCTCCTGCGGGTCCAGGACCGCCGTCTTGCCACCCGGGATCCCGTCGGCTCGCTGGGTGTAAAGGCCGTACCAGCGAAAACGCCCGCGCAGGTCGCCGCCGTCGATCGACTCGAACCCCTTCTTGGCGTATGTGTCCAGGATCCGCTGCTTGACCAGCAGCGGGTCGTTGTCCTTCTTGGACTGCTCATTGGGGTTGAGCGGCTCGCGATAACCGAGTGCCCACTGCCCCTGTCCGCGTACGGCGGCCATGCGTGTCTCCTGACGGGCGGGTTGGTCGAGCGGAGGTCCTACGAGGGGCGGACGTGGGGCCGCTGCACGGCGGCGCGGCGTCCGGCGCGGCGTCAGCGCGAGGAACACACGGCACTGCTGGTGCGCTTGAGGTCCACATGACGTCGAGACGTGAGCGGGGCAGGCACGCTGACCAGGGTCGCACGGGTCCGGTTCCGGCGGCCGCACGGGGCGTGTGCGAAGATCGGCCTATGACCGGCTCTTTCCTCGTCGCGCGGCTGCATGTCGACCTGCAGCGCGTGTCGAGTGCCGTCTGTTCCCGCTGACTGCGGGCTCGACCTCCCGGCGCCATTGCGCCCCCTGTCCCCGCCGCACCTCCTGCGCGGCCCCCTGCCGTCCTGCCGATCGGAGCACGCCACCGTGACCACCACCGCGCCCCCCGGCACCGCCGTGGGCACGGGCTGCACCGTCTGGCTGACCGGGCTGCCGTCTGCCGGCAAGACGACCTTGGCCACCGCCCTCGGCGCCCGGCTGGACGGCCCCGTCGAGGTCCTCGACGGTGACGAGGTCCGCGAGTTCCTGTCCCGGGGCCTCGGCTTCTCCCGCGAGGACCGCGACACCAATGTCCTTCGCATCGGCTGGGTGGCCGCGACGCTGGCCAAGCACGGCGTGCTGGTGCTCGCCTCGGTCATCAGCCCGTACGCAGGCACTCGCGACCGGGTGCGCGCGCTGCACGACGAGCGCGGCGCCGGTTTTCTCGAGGTGCACGTCGACACGCCCGTCGAGGTGTGCAGCGCCCGGGACGTCAAGGGGCTGTACGCCAGGCAGGCCGCCGGCGAGCTGCACGGCCTGACCGGGGTGGACGCGCCGTACGAGCCGCCGCTCGCACCGGAGGCCGTCGTACGCACAACCGAGCAGTCGCTCGAGCACTCGGTCGAGCAGCTGCTGGCTGTGCTGCGCGAGCGGGGCCTGGCGTGACCACCGTCGCCTCGACGGCACCGCTGTCGCAGCTGGACCTGGTGGAGGCCGAGAGCATCCACGTGATGCGCGAGGTCGCCGCGCAGTTCCAGCGGCCGGCGCTGCTGTTCAGCGGCGGCAAGGACTCGATCGTGATGCTTCGCCTTGCCGAGAAGGCGTTCTGGCCGGCGCGGATCCCGTTCCCTCTGGTGCACGTCGACACCGGGCACAACTTCCAGGAGGTGCTGGCCTTTCGCGACCAGCGGGTCGCCGAGCTCGGTGCGCGCCTGGTCGTCGGCAGCGTGCAGGACGACATCGACGCCGGCCGGGTGCACGAGGTGCCGGGCGGCCTGCGCAACCCGCTGCAGACCACCACGCTGCTGCGGACCATCGAGCAGGGGCGTTACGACGCGGTCTTCGGCGGGGCGCGACGCGATGAGGAGAAGGCCCGCGCCAAGGAACGCTTCTTCTCCTTCCGCGACGGCTTCGGCCAGTGGGACCCCAAGAACCAGCGACCGGAGCTGTGGAGCCTCTACAACGGCAGGCACAACCCCGGCGAGCACATCCGGGTGTTCCCGCTCAGCAACTGGACCGAGCTCGACGTGTGGCGCTACATCGCCCGCGAGGGCATCGAGGTGCCCTCGATCTACTACGCGCACGAGCGAGAGGTGTTCGTCCGCGACGGCATGCTGCTCGGCGTCACAGACGTGTCCATGCCGCGCGCGGGTGAGCTCGTACAGACCCGCACCGTGCGCTACCGCACCGTCGGCGACGCCTCATGTACCGGCGCGGTCGCCTCCACCGCCCGTACCCCCGGCGAGGTCGTCGAGGAGCTCGCCGTCACCCGGGTGACCGAGCGCGGCGCAACGCGTGCGGACGACCGGGCCAGCGAGGCCGCCATGGAGGACCGCAAGAGAGAGGGGTACTTCTAGTGGCTCTCTCCACGTCGGTCACCGACGCCACCCTGCTTCGCTTTGCGACCGCCGGCTCGGTCGACGACGGCAAGTCCACCCTGATCGGCCGGTTGCTCCACGACTCCAAGAGCGTGTTCGTCGACCAGCTTGAGGCTGTGGAGAAGACCTCGGCCGACCGAGGCGATGACTACACGAACCTGGCGCTGCTCACCGACGGCTTGCGGGCCGAGCGCGAGCAGGGCATCACGATCGATGTCGCGTACCGCTACTTCTCCACGCCAGCAAGGTCTTTCATCGTCGCCGACACCCCGGGCCACGTGCAGTACACCCGCAACATGGTGACCGGCGCCTCGACGGCAGACCTCGCGCTGGTGCTGGTCGACGCGCGCAAGGGGGTGCTGGAGCAGACCCGCCGGCACGCCTCCCTGTCGGCGCTGCTGCGGGTGCCGCACCTGGTGCTGGCGGTCAACAAGATGGACCTCGTCGGGTTCGACGAGCGCATCTACGACCGGATCGTGGCCGACTTCTCGCGCTTCGCCGCGGGCCTGGACCTGCCCGACGTCACGGCCATCCCGATGGCCGCGCTGCCCGGCGACAACGTGGTGCACCCAAGCGCGCGCATGCCCTGGTACGACGGTCCTGCGCTGCTGGACCACCTCGAGCGGGTCGAGGTCGAGCGCGAGCATCTCGGCCGGCGCGGAGCGCGGTTCCCGGTGCAGTACGTCATCCGCCCCATGTCGGTCGAGCTGCCCGACTACCGCGGCTACGCCGGCACTCTGGCCACCGGCACGCTGCGCCCGGGCGACGAGGTCGTCGTCCTGCCGAGCGGACGTCGTACGACGGTGGCGGCGATCGACACCGCGGACGGCCCTCTCGACGCCGCCGTGGCCCGGCAGGCAGTGACCGTTCGGCTCGCCGACGACATCGACGTGAGCCGAGGGGACCTGCTGGCCGCCGCCGACGATCTCCCCTGCGTCACCTCGTGCTTCGAGGCGACCGTGTGCTGGATGGCGGACGCACCGCTCGTGCCGGGCCGGCGGTTGCTGCTCACGCACACCACGCGATCGGTCAAGGCGGTAGTCACCGAGCTGCACGACATCCTCGATGTCACCGCGCTCTCGCGCAGCGCGACCAGCTCGCTGGGCCTGAACGACCTGGGCCGGGTGACCCTGCGGACCGCCTCGCCGGTGTTCGTCGACGACTACGCCGACGACCGGACGACCGGCGCCTTCGTGCTCGTCGACGAGGCCACCGGGTCGACCGTGGGTGCTGGCATGGTGGGCAGCACGTTGGGTGTCCTCGCATGACAGCCCTTCTGGGTGGCCGCCCCACCGCTGCTCTGCTCGCCCTCGCAGCTCTTGGCCGCACCGTGGCCTGCGGGACCAGCGTCGCGAGGGCCTGACCATCTACCCGCTGCACCTGGACCTCACCGGCAGGCGGGTCCTGGTCGTCGGCGCCGGCCCCGTCGGCGTACGCCGGATCAGGGCCCTGGTCGACGCCGGCGCGGTCGTCGAGGTGGTCGCACTCCAGGCCCCGGACCTCGAGTTCGCCGAGCGGCCGAGTGCGGGTCAGCCGAGTGGTCGCCCACTGGTTGCTGTTCCGCCGGTGTCGGTGCAGCGGCGCGCCTTTCGGAAGTCCGACGTCGTCGGCGCCTGGCTGGTCCTGGCCTGTACGGGGGTCGTCGACGACGTCGTCGCGGCGGCCTGTGCGGCGCGGAGCATCTGGTGCGTCCGGGCCGACGACGCGTCGCAGTCCAGCGCCTGGGTTCCCGCGGTCGCCCGGGTCGACGACGTCGTCGTGTCGGTGACGGCCGGTCGCGATCCACGTCGAACGGTGGCTCTGCGCGACGCCCTGGCGCTGGCTGTCGAGACCGGTGAGCTCCCGCTGCGCCGAGGCCGGCGCGGCGCGGGTGCGGTCGCGCTCGTCGGCGGCGGCCCTGGCGATGCCGGCCTGCTGACCGTACGCGGGCGCCGGCTGCTCGCCGAGGCCGATGTCGTCGTCCGCGACCGGCTCGCGCCGGCCGTGCCGGCGGCGGAAGGCGTCGAGGTCATCGAGGTCGGGAAGAGCGCACGCGGTCCGTCCTGGTCGCAGCGCGACATCGAGCAGCTGCTTGTCGACCGGGCCCGCAGTGGCCTGCGGGTCGTCCGCCTCAAAGGCGGTGACGTGCACCTGTTCGCCCGCGGCATCGAGGAGGTCGCGGCGTGCGTGCAGGCAGGTGTGCCCGTCGAGGTGGTTCCGGGTGTGAGCAGCGCGTTTGCGGTGCCGGCGTGGGCTGGGATCCCCGTCACGGCGCGGGGACTGACCCAGTCCGTCTCCGTCGTCAGCGCTCACCTCGCGCCGGGCGCGGAGGGCTCCACGATCGACTGGGATGCGCTCGCCCGGCTCGGTGGGACCGTCGTGCTGCTCATGGCGGTCGAGCGACTGGAGGCCGTCTGCGTCGCGCTCGTGGCCGGTGGTCGCCCGCCCGCGACGCCGGTCGCGGTCGTGCAGGACGGCACCCTGCAGACCCAGCAGGTCCTCGTCTCGACGCTCGCGGACTGTGCCCGGGATGCGGCTCACCTCACTGCGCCGGCCGTGGTCGTCGTGGGCGAGGTCGTCGGGGCCCGACTGATGACATGACGCCAGGTTCTGCGCGGTCAAGCGTCCGTCCACCCGCATGAGCACCCTGCTGGGTGTTGCCCACGGCTCGCGCGACCCCGGCTCGCAGGAGGTCGTGCGTGGCCTGCTCGCCGCCGCAGGTGCGCTCCGGCCGGGTCTTCGCACCCAGGACGCCTACGTCGACAACGCCGGGCCCTCGATCCGGGCCGCGCTGACCGATCTCGTGGGGCAGGGCGAGCGGGACATCACCGTCGTGCCGCTGCTGCTGGGCGCCGCCTCGCACAGCAAGACCGACGTCGCGGGGTCCGTCCAGGCCGGCCGGCTCGCTCATCCGCAGGCGCGCCTGCGCTACGGCCGGCCACTCGGACCGCACCCGGTGATCATCGACGTCCTCGCCCAGCGGCTTGCAGAGGTGGGCGTCGCCGACGACCCGGTCGTGCTCGTCGCCGGGGGAGCGCTGGACCCGGACGCCAACGCCGGCGTCGCCGCGAGCGCACGCCTGCTCTGGGAGGGTCGCCGCTACCCGTCGGTCGACATCGCCTTTGTCTCGACCACGGGCCCCACCGTGCCGCAGGCGCTCGAGCGTCTCCGGGCGTTGGGTCACCGGCGGGTCGCCCTGTCGCGGTACTTCCTCGGCCCCGGTCGCCTCCCACGGTTGATGCAGCAGCAGGCCGAGACCGTCGGGGGTGTCGAGATTGTCGTGTCCGAGCACCTGGGCGTCACCCCAGCACTCGCCGCGCTGGTGCTCGAGCGCTACGACGAGGCGCGTACTGGCGACGTGCGGATGAACTGCGACGCCTGCCTCTACCGCATCCCGTACGCCGGGCTCGAGACCGCCGTCGGCGCTCCGCAGGCACCGCACACCCACCCCGGCGACGCGCCAGTGTGACAACGGCGCGCCCCGCTGAGACGCGCCGTTGTCGTCGTTCGAGGGGTCAGTGGCTCGGCGTCGCCATCGGCTCGTCGAGCTTGGCCTCACCCGAGGCCAGAGCTCCGCCGCCTGGGGCGGCCTGACCGGCCTCACGCCCGGCACCGCCCGGAGCGTTGCCGCGCAGCTGCACCTGCTTGATCGCAAGGGAGATGAGGAAACCCAGCAGCGCCACCGGCACCGCGTACAGGAAGACGCGGTCGAGGGCGGTGGAGTAACTCTGGATTGTGGCCTCATAGACATGCGGCAGGGTGCGCTTGATCTGCTGAAGGGCTCCCGGGCTGCTCACGAGGTCAGTGATCTTGCCCGATCCCTGGGCCCTGAGCGCGGCCAGCTCGGGCCTGGGAACGGCAGCCAACCGCGCGGGCAGCTCGACACCGAGCCGGCTGATGAGCACCGCGCCGAAGGCCGAGGCGCCGATGGTGCCGCCCATGGAGCGGAAGAAGGTCACCGAGGAGGTGCCGACTCCGAGGTCGCGCCGCTCGACGCTGTTCTGTACGGCGATGACCAGCACCTGCATGAACAGGCCCAGTCCGGCGCCGAAGACGAAGACGTACAGCCCGATGTCAACCAGCGAGGTGTGCGCGCCGACATTCGACAACAGCCCAAGCCCGAGGGCGACGATTGCGGTGCCGACGACGGGGAACCAGCGGTAGTCGCCGGTGGCCGAGATGTAGCGGCCCGACCCGATGCTGCAGCCCAGGATGCCGACCAGCAACGGCAGCAGCATCAGGCCGGAGGCGGTGGCCGACTGGCCGTGCACCAGTTGGAGGTACTGCGGCAGGAAGGCCAGGGCACCGAACATCGCGACGCCGCTGATGAAGGCAATGACGGCGACCACGCTGAAGATCTGCATCCGGAACAGCCGCAGCGGCAGGATCGGCTCCGGCGCCACCTTCTCCCGCAGCACGAACCCGACGACGAACGCCGCGCCGAGGGCGAACAGGCCGACGATCTGGGGGGACCCCCAGGGGTAGTCCTTGCCCCCCGACTGGGTGGCCAGCAGGATCGAGGAGACCCCCGCAACGAGCAGGCCCGCGCCGGCCCAGTCGATCTTCACCTCGCGCTTGACGAACGGCAGCTTGAGCACGCGATTGGTGACGATCAGGGCCAGGATGCCCAGCGGCAGGTTGATGTAGAAGATGTAGCGCCAGCTGGTGTTGTCCACGAAGAACCCGCCGGCCAGCGGACCGACGACGCTGGACAGGCCGAACACGCCGCCGAAGTAGCCCTGGTAACGACCGCGCTCACGGGGCGGGATGACGTCGCCGATGATGGCGAAGACCAGGCTGATCAGGCCGCCGCCACCGATGCCCTGGATTCCGCGGAAGGCGATCAGCTGGTACATGTTCTGCGCCGCGCCGCACAGCACGCTGCCGATCAGGAAGACCACGATCGCGAGCTGGAAGACGCGCTTACGGCCGTACAGATCGCCGGCCTTGCCCCACAGCGGCGTCGCGGCCGTGCTGGTCAGCAGGTAGGCGGTGATGACCCACGACAGCAGGTCGGTGCGGTGGAAGTCCCCGACGATCGTGGGCAACGCGGTCGACACGATGGTCTGGTCCAGCGCCGCGAGGAACATGCCGAGCATCAGCCCGGACATGATCACCAGGATCTGCTTGTGGGAGTAGCCGCCCTCCGGCTCGTGCACAGGGGAGGCGGTGGGTGCGGTCGACATCAGTTCTCCGGGTTCGGGTGGGCGGGCATGGAATCGCGTACGCCGTCGAGCAGGCGATCGAGCAGGCGGAGCAGGTCGGTGCGATCCTGTTCGGACCATCCGACAAGAACGGCGTCGAGCAGGTCGTTGCGGGTGGTGCGCACAGCGTCCAGTCCGGCTCGGCCAGCAGGGGTGAGGCCGATGCGGCAGGCCCGGCCGTCGACGTCGTCCGGGCGGCGGTCCAGCAGGCCGGACAGCTCGAGGTGTCGCACCTGACGGCTGACGGTGGACAGGTCCAGCTCGAGGGCGTTCGCGGCGTCGGACGGACGGGACTGCCCGTGCTCTTCGAGGAAGGCCAGCAGGGGGAAGCTCGCCTTGTCCACGTCGTGCGAGGCGCGCAGGGTGCGCAGGCTGGGTCGGTAGACCCGCTTGCCGAGCAGGCGGAAGGCCAGCTCGAGGCGACCCACCAGGTCCTCGATCGGCGGGGCGGTGATCGTCATGGCGCTCCTGTTGTGTGCTGCCAGCAAGTACATCTGGAGGATGGCATAGATGCTTGCGGCTGACAAGCTGTTACGGAGTGAACTGCAGCACGACGCTGCCGGCGCCCCACTGCCTCGATCCCAGGTCGACAGTTGACGGGCCCATAGGGACGGGGTCTACTGTCCAAGTTGCTCGAACACATGTTCGAGTGATCATGACGAGGGCCTCGCGGACCTTGTCACGGGCAGATCCGCCCGGAGACGTGTAGCTCGACCTTCTCACGTCACCGGGTGGTGCACCGGTCCGGGGGTGGCGTGGGGAAGCGCCTCACCCGGACCGGCGCACGCCCAGTGCCGCCTTCCCCCGGCTCCCGCGGACAGCGCCCGCTGTCCGTGTCCGACCCGGTAGGAGCGCCCCATGACTCGACGGCACGCAGACCCGGTGGAGGTCCGCACCCACGCGGACGTCCCTGCGCAGTTCCTGTGGCGGGGACGGCTGTACGCCGTCGCTGAGGTGCTCGCCTGCTGGACCGAGTCCGGCTGCTGGTGGCGAGCCCCGGCAGTGACCGCCCTGAGCTCCGGCGAGGCCAGCTCCAGCTCGGGCGGCCCCGTCGGCGTCGATGACGGTGAGCGCACCTGGTGGCGGGTCGAGGCTGCAGCCGGCCGCTCGTCCGGGTCCGGCGTCTACGACCTGTGCGTCGACACAGCCAGCGGCGGCTGGTCGCTGGCCCGGATCCTGGACTGAGGACCAGCCGTGACGACTCCCCTGCTGCCCACCTCCACCCTGCTCGCGCTGGCCTCCCGAGGTCTGACCGAGGCCGGCGGGACCTGCGTTCCCGGCCAGCGCTATGCGCTGGCCCACCTCGCGGCACTACGGGCCGCTGCTGCCGTCCTGGCGTGCCGAACCCGGCCGCTCACCGCACCCGCCCGCCATACCCGCCCGACCAGTGCGTGGGTGCTGCTGCGGGCGGTGGCGCCCGAGCTCGGCGAGTGGGCCGACTTCTTCGCCGCAGGAGCCAGGAAGCGGGCCGCCGCGCAGGCCGGTCTGCCCGGCATCGTCACCCCCCGCGAGGCTGATGACCTGCTGCGCGACGCCGAGCGCTTCCTGGCCGTCGTCGAGGCGTCCGTCGGTCCGGACGCCGACCAGCTCGCCCTTCCCGGCGCCCGGTTCCTGCCGGCCTCGGGCTGAGGAGGCGACATGCCCGGCGATCCTTTCGTTCACCTGCACGTGGCCAGCGGCTACTCGCTGCGCCACGGCGCTTCCCATCCGCGCGTGCTGGTCGAGCGGGCCGCCGACCACGGCATGGACACCCTCGCGCTAACCGACCGGGACGGCACCTACGGCGCGGTGAAGTTCGCCAAGGCCTGCCAGCGGTACGGCGTCCGACCGGTCTTCGGCGTCGACCTAGCCGTGGCCCGCCTGGGTCGAGGAACGGGGCCGGGTGGGACGGGGCTGGGTGGGACGGGGCTGGGGTCCGGTCCCGTGCGCCGGCACACCCCTGCCCGCACCCCGGCCCGCGGCGGCGCCTTCATCGACGGTCCGCCCTCGACGCGGTCAGGTCCCGGCACCGGACCGGACCTGGGAACTGGCGCGGGATCGGCCGGGTCCCTGCCTCGCGTCGTCCTGCTCGCCCGGGACGGCCGGGGCTGGTCGGCGCTGTGCCGGCTCATCTCGGCCACCCACCTTGCGGGGGAGCGGGGCACCCCGGTCAGCAGCCTGGACCTCGTGGCCGAGCACGCCGGGTCTGCGGCGCAGGCCGGGTCGGTCGTCGTGCTGCTCGGGCCGGCCTCCGAGCTCGGCCGCGCGGTCACCGCCCGACGTCCAGACCTGGCCCGGAGCCACCTGGACTCCTGGCGCGAGGTGCTCGGTCGGGACGCCGTCGTCGTGGAGGTGGTCTCCCACCGTGGTCCGGGGGATGCCGGCCGGGCCGCCCGGATGCTCGGCTTCGCCTCCGACACCGGCGCCTCGGCGGTGCTGTCCAATGTCGTCCGCTACGCCGACCGGTCTGACGCCCCGACCGCCGACGTCCTCGACGCCGCCCGTCGGCTCGTCGTCCTGGACCCCCGCCACGTCGATCGCACCAACGCCGAGGCCGCCCTGCTGTCCGGCAAGCAGATGGCCGAGGTGGCGGAACAGATCGCCCGCTTCGCCGGGCTGTCCGACGGCGGCCGTGGCCTGCTCGCCCGTACCCGGCACGAGGCTGAGCGCTGTGCCGTCGACCCGCAGGCCGACCTCGGTATCGGCAGCGTCCACTTCCCCGAGCTCCAGGTCGCCGGCGGTGAGCCGCACGCTGTCCTGCGCGAGCGCTGCGAGGCCGGGTTCGGGCGCCGGGCGATGGCGCGCGAGGGAGCCACCCTGACCCGGCTGGAGCAGGAGCTCGACGTCATCGGGCAACTGGGGTACCCGTCGTACTTCCTGACGGTCGCGGACGTCGTCGAGCTGATCAAGACAATGGGTGTGCGGGCGGCGGCCCGAGGCAGCGGTGCGGGTTCGCTGGTGACCTACCTGTTGGGGATCAGTGACGTCGACCCGATCCGTTACGGCCTGCTCATGGAGCGGTTCCTGTCGCCGCTGCGCCACCAGCTGCCCGACATCGACCTCGACGTGGAGTCGGCCCGGCGGACCGAGGTCTACGAACGGGTCCTGCAGGTCTACGGCGGCGAGCGCTGCACCTGCTTGTCCATGATGGACACCTATCGGGCCCGGCACGCGATCCGTGACGTCGGGGCCGCCCTCGGGCTGCCGCCCGGCGAGATCGACGCGCTGGCCAAGGCGTTCCCGCACATTCGCGCCTCCCAGGTACGGGCGGCGATGCGCGACCTGCCCGAGCTGCGCGCCAGCGGGCTGGGTCGTGGCGAGAACGCCGGGCGCATCGACCTGCTCCTGCGCCTGGTCGAGCGGCTCGACGGGTTGCCGCGGCACATCGCGCTGCATCCGTGCGGGGTGCTGCTGTCCGACCGGACCCTGCTCGACCGCACCCCGGTCGAGTCCAGCTGGCTGGGCTTCCCGATGAGCCAGTTCGACAAGGACGACGTGGAGGAACTCGGGCTGCTCAAGCTCGACGTGCTCGGCATCCGCATGCAGTCCGCTATGGCCTACGCCGTCCAAGAGGTGGCGCGGGTCGAGAGCGAGACCGTCGACATCGACGCCATCGCACGCGACGACCCGGCCACCTTCGCGCTCGTGCAGTCCACCAAGACCCTTGGCTGCTTCCAGATCGAATCGCCTGGGCAGCGCGAGCTGGTCGGCAAATTCGCCCCGGAGACCTTCGAGGACCTCATCATCGACATCTCGCTGTTTCGGCCGGGGCCGGTCAAGAGCGACATGGTCCGGCCCTTCCTCATGGCGCGCCAGGGGTGGGAGGAACCGGTCTACCCGCACCCCGATCTCACAGCAGCCCTGGCCGACACCTGTGGCGTCGTCGTCTTCCACGAGCAGGTGCTGCAGATCGTGTCGGTCATGACCGGCTGCACACTGGCCGAGGCCGACGAGGTCCGCCGGGCTCTCGGCGATCCCGAGGGCCAACCCGAGGTGCGGGTCTGGTTCATACCGACCGCCCTGGCCCGTGGCTACGACGCGGGAGTCGTCGAGCAGGTGTGGGAGGTGCTCAAGGCGTTCGGGTCGTTCGGCTTCTGCAAGGCCCACGCCGCCGCCTTCGCCCTGCCGACCTATCAGTCGGCCTGGCTCAAGGCCCATCATCCGGCGGCCTTCCTGGCCGGGGTGCTGACCCACGACCCGGGGATGTACCCCAAGCGGTTGATCCTCGACGACGCTCGGCAGTTCGGGATCGCCGTGCTGTCGCTGGACGTCAATGCCTCCGACGCGTCCTATCGGGTGGAACAGGTCGGCGTCCTCGACGAGCCACCGCCCGCGATCCTGGACCAGGTCGACCGGGTGCTCGAACAGGTGGCCAGCGGCCCGGCCGGTGCCCGGCCGGAGCAGGTGCCGGACGTCGGGCCCCGCCCCGCCCCGTCGCTCGGGCTGCCGGACGGTCGTGGCCACGGCATTCGGATCGGCCTGGCCGAGGTCAAGGGCATCAACGACGCCGAGGTCGCCCGTATCGTCGCGGGCCGCCCCTACGCCTCGCTCTCGGACTTCTGGCACCGCGCGTCGGTATCCCGCCCGGTGGTCGAGCGGCTCGTCGTCGCGGGCGGGATCGACTCCCTCTACGGCCTGGGCTCGGTCGTCCCCGGCCGTCGCCGCGGCCAGGTCACCCGGCGCGACCTGCTGCTGCAGGTCGCCGAGCTCGACCGGTGGAGCCGTTCGATCCAGCGCTCCTCGCGCGCCGGCCGAGGGATGACCCTCGGGACGCGCCGTGGGACGGGCCGAGAGGCCGGCGGTGCTGGCTCAGGTGGCCCGACCGTGGTCGCGCTCGACGACGTCCGGGCCCGTGCGGCTCGGCAGTCGCAGGCCGCCGCCGTGCTCGAACCCGTCGATGTGCAGCTCGCGCTCGACCTCGGTGACGCACCGGAGCAGACGCTGCCCAGCGGTCTGCCGGAGATGAGTGCAGGAGAGCGCGTGCGGGCCGAGCTCGACGTGCTCGGGCTCGATGTGAGCAGTCACGTCATGCAGGCCTACGCGCCGTTCCTCGCCGCGCTCGGTACCACCCGGGCCCGTGACCTGCTCGGCTGCCGCAGCCGGCAGGAGGTGCTTGTGGCGGGCGTGAAGGTGGCGACCCAGACGCCGCCCATCCGGTCGGGCCGGCGGGTCATCTTCGTAACGCTCGACGACGCCACCGGACCGCTCGATGCCACGTTCTTCGAGGACGCCCAGGTGGGTTACGCCACGACCGTGTTCCACTCCTGGCTGCTCGTCGTGCACGGCTCGGTCCGCCGTACGGGTCCGCGCGGGGTGTCGATGCAGGCTCATGGCGCCTGGGAGCTGCTGGTCCTGCACCAGGCCTGGCTGGGCGGCGGCATCGAGGCCGTGTGGGAGCTGATGCAGTCGCCGGCGCTGGTCACCGAGGCTGCGGTGCAGGGCGCAGCGGCCAGCCGGTCGAGTCGTCCGGTGATGAGCAACCCTCCCGTTGTCGGGGGCGGGTCCGGGCATTCCGGGGTCGGCGGCCACTCCGGGGTCGGCGGGCACTCCGGGGTCGGCGGGAAGGTGCACGTCTATTCGACCGGGTTCCGGGAGTCGCCGTACAGCGATGTGAAGCCGGCTGGGGACGGCACCGGTACGGCTGGGGGCGCCGGAGCGCCGCGCAAGCTCTGGCACGCCAGCTCAGGGAGCTCGGGGCGATGACGGCATCGCCAGGTGCAGGACCTCCCCGAGAAGCCGTCGGCTCACTAGGCTCGGAGCCCGCACCGTCGCGCCGGCCGACGGGGCGTCGAGGAGGACCGTGTCCAGCGATGCGACCCGCCCGACTCCTGGGCGTCCGGTCGCGAGCGGGGGGCGCCCCGGCCATCCGGCGTCCTCGGTCCGTACCGCCGTGGTCTGGGAGGTCCTGTCCAGCGTGCTGGTCGAGGCGGACCCGACCGGCAGTGGTCTGGCAGTGGTCGACGCCGGAGGAGGCACCGGGGGTTTCGCCGTGCCGCTGGCCGAGGCCGGACATCGGGTCACCGTGGTCGACCCCAGTCCGGACAGCCTTGCCGCCCTGCAGCGACGGGCCGCTGAGCGCGGGCTGGGCGCACGGGTCGCCGCTGTGCAGGGCGACCTCACCGACCTGCCGTCCCTCGTACTCCCCGGCAGTGCCGATCTCGTGCTGTGCCACAGCGTCCTGGAGGTCGTCGACGACCCAGCGGCGGCCCTGTCCGCGGCTGCCGGCTGTCTGCGCCCCGGCGCCCGACTCAGCCTGGTCGTGGCGAACCGGGATGCCGCCGTGCTCGCCCGCGCTCTCGCGGGCCGGCCCGACGAGGCGGCCCGCGTCCTCACCGACCCCGATGGCCGCTGGGGCCCGTCCGACGGAGTCGCCAGGCGATGGACCATGGACGCCTTGCGGGCTCTGGTTGCCGCAGCAGGGCTGGCCGTCGAGCAGGTACATGGGGTCCGCACCGTCGCCGACCTCCTACCGAGCGCGGTGCTCGACAACGAGCCGGGTGCAGCTGCCGCCCTGCTCGCCCTCGAACGCACGTTGTCTGCGCGCTCACCGTTTCGGGATGTGGCCACCCAGCTGCATGTGCTCGCCGTCCGGGCCTAGGCCGAGCTCGTGAGCCGCGGACGCGTCCAGCCGGCCGGACCGCCGGCCGGACCCGCAGGTGATGACACCGGCTGCACCGTCCTGCACGTGGACATGGACGCCTTCTACGCCAGCGTCGAGCTGCGCGAGCGTCCGGAGCTGCGCGGCACACCGGTCATCGTGGGCGGCGGGGGCTCGCGTGGGGTGGTGCTGTCCGCGACGTACGAGGCCCGGACGTACGGCGTGGCGAGCGCGATGCCGATGATGCGGGCCCGCCGCCTGTGCCCGCAGGCGGTGGTGATCGCGCCGGACCACGCGGCGTACAGCCGGGTGAGCGCCGGGGTGATGGAGGTGTTCCGCTCGGTCACCCCCCTGGTCGAACCGCTCTCGCTCGACGAGGCGTTCCTGGACGTACGGGGCGCCGCCCGTCGCCTGGGCGGGCCACGCGTCGTGGGGGAGTGGATCCGGGCGACCGTCGAGGACGAGCAGGGCATCACCTGCTCGGTAGGGGTGGCGAGCACCAAGTTCGTCGCCAAGCTCGCCAGCGCCCATTGCAAGCCGGACGGGCTGCTCGTCGTACCCGCGACCAGGGTCGTGGAGTTCCTGCACCCCTTGTCCGTGGCCGCCCTGTGGGGGGTGGGCGAGAAGACCGAGAACGTGCTGAGGCAGCTCGGCCTGCACACCGTCGGAGACCTCGCGAACACCTCGCCGGCCACCTTGCAACGTGCGCTCGGGTCGGCAGTCGGGGCGCACCTGTCCGCGTTGGCCTGGGGACGCGATGCCCGGCGGGTCACGCCGCTCGAACCCGACAAGAGCGTCGGGGCGGAGGAGACGTTCGCCGGGGACGTGGACGACCCGGTGGTGGTGCACCGCGAGCTCCTGCGCCTGTCCGAGCGCACCGCGACGCGGCTGCGCGCAGCAGGACAGGTCGGCCGTACCGTGTCGATCAAGATCCGGTTCTCGGACTTCACGACGATCACCCGTTCACGCACGCTCGGGGAGGCCACCGACGTCGGCCGGACCGTGTACGAGACAGCGCTGTCCCTCTACGACGCACTGGGCCTGGAGCGGGCCCGGCTGCGCCTGGTGGGCGTCCGGGTCGAGGGCATCGCCGACGCCGTCGGGCAGTCCCACCAGCTGCTGCTCGGGGAGCGTGACACCGGCTGGCGCGAGGCCGAGCAGGCGGTCGACAAGGCCACCCGCCGGTTCGGTACGGGGGCCGTGCGGCCGGCGGTTCTGGTGGACCCGGAGCTCGTTCGGTACCGCTCCGGGGACTCGTCGTGACGAAGCGGCCGCGGGCTCGTATCCTGACAGAGCGCGCCGGGGCTGCCGGGGCGCCTGAGCTGTCCAGCTCCGCGTGGTCCACGTCCACCGGGAGGGAGCGCCGTGCCGCTCTCTGAGCACGAGCAGCGACTGCTCGACCAGATCGAGCGTGCGCTGTACGCCGAGGATCCCAAGTTCGCCTCGACGGTCCGGTCCACCGACCTGCGTACGCACATGCGCCGCCGGATGCGTCGCGCCGCCTTCCTGCTCGGGCTCGGCTTCGTGCTGCTCGTGGCCGGCCTGCCGGCGCAGCAACCGATCATCAGCGTGGTGGGCTTCGTCGTGATGCTCGTCGCCCTGCTGTTGGCCCTGTCGGCCTGGAAGCGGTTGGGTGGCGGGTCGCCCTCGGCTTCCCTGCGTTCGGTCGGCGGCACCGCTGGCGGCAACAACAGTGAACGAGCGGTCAAGCCGGCCAAGGAGCGCACCTCGATCCGGGCTCGTCTCGAGGAGCGCTGGAAGCGCCGCTGGGACGACCGCGGCCGCTGAGGTCGCCGCCCTCGCTCCTACACCGGAGCCGGCGCTGGGCGGAGCTGGCTCGGTGTAGGGCTCCCGCTTACAGAGTTCTGGGGCGGCGATGCAGCAGCCGGCCGACTGCCGCGAACGCCTCATCGACCCGGTCCAACAGATCCGCCGACGCCCCGCCGACCCAGGCCGCGGCCCAACTCATGGTCGACGGGGGCAGCAGCCGCGCGCGCCAGCGAGCCAGGCCCGGGACCGCGGCCAGCAACCCGGCCCGGACCAGCTGCGCGTCGTCCTCAGCAGACCCCTGTGCAGCAGCGCCGCCGGTCCCGGTGACGGCTAAGCCGGCCGCGTGCGGTGAGGTGCCTGCCCGGGCGTATCGGGCGAACTCGGCCGAGCGCACGATTCGGGTCAGGGCCTGCTCGGCCTCGGTGGACAGCTGCAGCGCGCCGGCGAGCCGGGACGCTGCCGTACGCGGGCTGTCCGAACCGCGCCAGCGGTGGCCGACATCGACGGCGTCCTGCTGCACCTGCTCCCAGGCAGTCAGGGCGGTCGGGCTGCGCCAGCGGAGGCGGCGGCGCAGTGCGTGCAGCAGCGAAGGGAGCGCGAGCAGTACTGCGACCACGATCAGCACCAGCACCCAGACGGGGGGCAGCGCCGATCCCGGGCCGCCCCCGCCAGCGGCCCCGGTCGGGTCGCCGGCCTGCGGTGCGAGCAGCAGGTCCGGGTCCCGGTCCGAAGCCAGCTTGCGTTTGCCGGGGGCCGGCGCTGTGCTGGGCGCGGGGACCACGGTGCTGCCCGGCGGGACCGCAGCGTTCGGCCTGCTGTACACCGGTGTCGTGATCCGGTCCGTCAGCGGTGTCGGCTCGAAGCGCACCCAGCCGGCCCCGGCGAACCAGGCCTCCGGCCAGGCGTGCGCGTCGCTGGTCGTCACCGAGTAGGCGCCGTCGGTGCCGGTGCGGTGTCCGGGGGTGAACCCGACTGCGACGCGCGAGGGGATCCCCTCGATCCGCAGCATGGCCGCCATCGCGGTGGCGTACTGCTCGCAGAACCCGCGCTTGCTGGTCAGGAAGGCCTCGAGCTGGTCGGGGCCGCCGACGCCGGTCGTGGCATCCAGGCTGTAGGTGAAGCCGTTGCGGCCCGAGGTGAAATAGGACTGGAGCGCCACGGCCTTGGCGTACGGGCTGGCGGAGCCGCCGGTTATCCGGTGGGTGAGCGACGTGACGGCCGGGCTCGCCTGGACCGGAGCCGCGTAGCGCGTGCTGATGCTGTCCGGGACGGGGCCGGAGGAGGAGTCGAGCTCGGCGCGGTCCGGCAGCGGCCGGCTCGCCGTCACCTCATAGGACGGCAGCCCCTGGGTGGTGCGGGTGGCGGAGAAGGCCGTCTCGCTGTCCCGGTCCCACACCCAGGATCCGCGGACGGCGATCTTGCGCGGGCCGAACGGCACGGGTAGCCACCGGACCTTCAACGTGTCGATCCCGACGGTCATCCGCAGGTCGCGGTGGCGGCCACCGGTGTCGCCGACCGGGACCGGGACACCTCGGTTGACGTTGCCCGTGGCCCGATCGACCTGGAGGCTGCTGGCCGACCAGCCGGTCCCGGTGTACTGGTCCAGGGTGGTCATCCGCACGTAGTCCGGCTCGGGGTCGGTCGTGGTGTAGACCAGCAGCTGGCGTGGTTCCGGCAGTCGCAGCTCGTCGCGCAGCGTCGTGATCGGGTTGTACGTCGTGGCGGTCCGGGGGCCGTCGCCGCTGCCGGAGGAGCCGTCGCCCTCACCGGAGCCACCGAGCAGGCGGTGGTCGAGTCCGGGCAGCAGGGCAGGGACGATGACGGCCATGCCGACCGCGGCGACGCCGATGCGCCGGCCGACCCGGCCCAGGCTGCTGTCGTCCTCCAGCCGCGGGGTGCTGCCGGGGGCAACGGTGCGCAGCGGCGCGCCCCACTGCCCGATCCGCTCGCCACCCTCGACCAGGAGCAGACCGAGCCAACCGGAGGCCCCCAGCCCGAACGGCAACCAGCCCAGACCGCCCGGCAGCACCGCGGACGGGACCGCGAATAGCAGCAGCAAGAGCAGCCCGGCGATCGCCGCCCGGCGCAGCACCACGGCGACGAGGTCGACGGCGACGGCGATCGCGCCGACGCCTGCGGTGGCGAGCAGAACCAGCCCGTTGCCGGCGGGAACGGGCGGCCCGTACTGGGCGATGTCGAGCCGGCCCTGGGACACCAGCGCCGACAGCGCGTCCAGGCTGCGGCCGGTCGGCACCAGTCCATAGCGCAGCGTGGCGCCGGCGAATGCCTCGAGCAAGTACGCCAGCAGGGCCAGCAGCGTCAGCACCGGCTGCAGAGCTGCCGGCACCCCGGCCCGGCGGCTGGCCAGCCCGACGACGGCGACCGTGAGGACGGCGCCGAGCACCCGCGGTGCCCAGTGCAGCCCGTCGAAGATCGGCGTGAGGGCGGAGGTAGCCAGCAGGACGGCCAGCGCCGCGGCCACCGTCATCCGCTCACGCCCGTTCATGCCGGGACCTCCGCAGCGGTGCGGTAGGCCTGTCCACGGCCGCCGGCGAGGGGCCACAGCGAGGCCAGTGAGGTGCCGCGGGGAACGCGGAGCACCTTCCATCCAGAACCCAGGAGCAGTTGCGCCGAGGCGTCGTACACCGCGTGGGTGGACTCGCGCGCCCGGGTGCCGCCGGGCGCCCAGGTGTCGGTCTCGAGGAGCACGGCGACGCAGGCCGCGGCGCCGTGCCGCAGCCGGGCGAGCCGCTCGGCGTCGTCCGCGCTGAGCCGCCCGAGAACGGCGACGAGCACGCCGTCGACCCCGGTGCGCCGCAGTCGCTCGGCAGCCGACTCGAGGCTCGCCTGACTGCTGGGCTGGACGCCGGCGAGGCAGTCAAGCAGGACCCCTTCGGTGTGCGCCTGCCCGCCAGGAACGAGGTCCAGGCCGGTGTCGCCGATCAGCCGCAGCCCGAACCCGCCGCGCGCCAGGGCGACGGCGATCGAGGCGGCAGCAGCAACGGCCCACTCGTACGAGGCGTCCGGCCCGTCGCCTCGGTGCGCGCCACCCCGTCCGTCCAGCAGCAGTGTCGCGCGGCTCTGGAACGGCTGCTCCTCCCGCCGGACCATCAGCTCGCCGACCCTGGCGGTCGAGCGCCAGTGCACCTTGCGCAGGTCGTCGCCGTGGCGGTACTCACGGGTGGCTGCGTCGTCGCTCCCGGCCGAGGCGACCGAGCGTGCGGCCGCGTCCCCGCCGCCGGCCCAGTCCCCGCCGAGCCGGACGGCGGGCAGCGGTGTCACCCGGGGGGTGACGACCAGGTCTTCGGTGGTCGCGAACGACCGGGTCAGCTCGCACAGCCCGAACGGGTCGGTAAGGCGCACCGACAGCGGACCGATCCGGTACCGGCCCCGTGCGTCGGAGCGCACCGGGTAGCTCACCTCCCGCACGCCCTGGGGCTCCACCTTGTCCAGGACGAACCGCGGCCGGCCGCCGAGCACGTAGGGAAGGGCGTCCTCCATGAGCAGGACTCCACTGGGGAGCCGCGACACGTTGTCCAGCCGCAGGCGTACCACGCAGGGCATCCCCGCCTCGACGCGCGGCGGGTCGAGCAGGCGGGAGCAGGACAGCCGGTAGCGGGTCCGCACGACCACGGCGACGGCGGCCAGGGGCAGGGTGAGCAGGAAGATTGCTGCGCGAAGCAGGTCGCGTTGACCGAGCAGGACGGCGCACACACCCAGGGCCAGGCCGGCAGCGAGCAGGCACCGGCCGCGTGTCGTGAGGCCGGACAGGCTCTGGAACAGCGGCCTCATCGACGGCGGACCGGAGCTGCGCTGGGCAGCGGCAGACGGGCGACGAGGTCGGCCACGACCGTCTCAGGCGGGCGCCGCGACACCTGTGCCTCGGCGGTGGGCAGCAGCCGGTGGGCCAGCACGGACAGGGCGAGTGCCTGGACGTCGTCGGGCAGCACGTAGTCGCGTCCCTCGAGGGCGGCCTGCGCCCGGGCGGCACGCAGCAGCTGCAGCGAGGCGCGGGGGGACGCGCCGAGCCGGAGCTCGGGGGCGTTGCGGGTCGCCGTGACCAGTTCGACGACGTACCGCTTGACCTCGTCGGCGACGTGCACCCCCCGGACGATGTCGATCAGCTTGCGGACCTGCGCGGCGTCGGCCACGGGCTCCAGGTCGTCCAGCGCCGCAGGGCCGCCGTGGGTGTCGAGCATGTCCAGCTCGGCCGCCGCAGACGGGTAGCCCATGGAGACCCGCGCGGTGAACCGGTCCCGCTGCGCCTCGGGCAACGGGTAGGTCCCCTCCATCTCGATCGGGTTCTGCGTGGCGACGACCATGAACGGCGCCTCGAGCACGTACGTCGTGCCGTCCACGGTGACCTGGCGCTCCTCCATCGCCTCGAGCAGCGCGGACTGGGTCTTGGGCGAGGCCCGGTTGATCTCGTCCCCGACGACCAGGTTGGCAAAGATCGCCCCCGGCTTGAACTCGAACTCCCGCCGCTCCTGGTTGTAGACGCTGACACCGGTCACGTCCGACGGCAGCAGGTCGGGGGTGAACTGCAGCCGCCGCACAGAGCAGTCGATGGAGCGGGCGAGCGCCTTGGCGAGCATCGTCTTGCCGACACCGGGGACGTCCTCGATCAGCAGGTGCCCCTCGGCCAGGAGGACGACAAGGGCAAGCCGAACCACGTCCGGCTTGCCCTCGATGACCCGCTCGATGTTGCGGCCGATCCGCTCGGCCGAGTCCTGGAGGTCCTGCAGGCCCGCCGGCGCGGATTCAGACGAGGTGCGGGGAAGGCGTACCACCGTGGGGGTCCTCCTGACATCGGGCCGGGCCCGTCGAGTCTGACACTCGGGACCGACCACGGCACCCACGGCAACGGAGCCGGCCCCCGCTCGGTTCCGCAGCAGGTCGTGCGGGTCCGCGCCTACCGGATCCTCCGATGGCACGCGGCGCGTACGCCGCTGTGCCCGACTGTCCTCCACGTCCCCCTACGCAGCCGGTGTGCACGCTTGGATTCGCACGTGCACGTCGCCGAGCCACCGGTAGGGCGATCCCGGCTCGCGCGACCGCGCCCTGGGTCCGGTCTCGGCTCGCCTCGTGCGGGTCACCTGGGCATTCGGCGGGAGCACGGCAGCTCCCCGAACCCCCTACCAGCGTTGACAGTGGGGGAGTGTGGAGTAACGTGGGGGATATCGGAGCAGAGCTGCTCCGAGCAGACGTCCCAGCAGCACGAGTTCGAGCACGAGGGGAAGGCGGGCCGTGTTCCTCGGCACGCACACCCCCAAGTTGGACGAGAAAGGCCGGCTGTTCCTGCCGGCCAAGTTCCGGGACGATTTGGCGGAGGGCGTCGTGATCACCAAGGGGTCGGAACGCTGCCTGTACGTGTTCACCCAGGCGGACTTCTGGACCCGCGCCGAGAAGCTGCAGGGCGAGCTGCCCAACACCAAGCAGGCCCGCGACTACAGCCGCCGGCTGTTCGCCTCCGCCTTCGCCGACGTGCCGGACAAGACCGGCCGGGTCACCCTGCCGGCGACGCTGCGGGAGTACGCCGGGCTGACCAAGGACTGCGTCGTGACCGGCATCAACACCCGGCTGGAGATCTGGGACGTCGCTACCTGGGAGCTCTACCAGCAGGAGCAGGACGCAAGAGCGGCCGAGCAGGTCGAGGGGGGGCTGCCCGGCATCCAGTGACGTGCCGCCCGACCCCGGCCCAGCCGTGCTGCAAGGTCTCCGACCGCTTTTCGTTCCTGGCGCACCTTCCCCGGCGCCAGGCAGGGGAGCGGGCGGGGACCTGGCAGCACGAAACGGCGCCACTGCACAGCGAGCCGTACGACACCCCCGGGCGCGCGTCGGGGGTCCCTTCAGCCACCGGGGTCAGACATGGACGAGCGCACGAGGGCACCGTCCCACCAGGACATCGACGACGAGCTGCGGCAGAGCCTGCAGCTGCTGGTCCTGTCCCTCGGCGTCCTGGTCGGGGTCGTCGTCCTCGCTCTGCTCGGCTGAGATGACCGACGTCGACGGGCCCGCACACGTGCCGGTCCTGCTCGCCCGCTGCCTGGCCCTGCTCGCCCCGGCCCTTACCAGCTTCGACGACGTCGTCGTGGACTGCACGCTGGGGATGGGGGGCCACGCCGAGGCCCTGCTGGCGGGCACGCCCGCCCGGTTGGTCGGACTGGACCGCGACCCGGAGGCGCTGCGCCGCAGCGGCCGGCGCCTCGCCTCCTACGCCGGCCGGGTCACGCTCGTGCACGCCGTGTACGACGAGCTGCCCCGGATCCTCGCGGAGCTGGGATCGACCAGCGTGCAGGGGGTGCTGTTCGACCTCGGGGTCAGCTCGTTGCAGCTCGACGACGCCGATCGCGGCTTCGCCTACGCCCAGGACGCGCCGCTGGACATGCGGATGGACCCCAGCCGCGGCCGGACCGCCGCCGACATCGTCAACGGCTACGACGGCCGGGCCATCGCCACGATCCTCAAGCAGTACGGCGACGAGCGGTTCGCCTCGCGGATCGCCGACGCGATCGTGCGCGAGCGGGCCCTCGCCCCGCTGACCTCGACCGCCCGGCTGGCCGAGCTGGTGCGGACCGCCATCCCGGCGGCAACGCGTCGTACCGGGGGCCACCCCGCCAAGCGGACCTTCCAGGCCCTGCGGATCGAGGTCAACGACGAGCTCGGCGTGCTGCGCCGGGCCATGCCGGCCGCCCTCGACGCCCTCGCCGTCGAGGGCCGCATCGTCGTCCTGAGCTACCAGTCCCTGGAGGACAAGATCGTGAAGTCGGCGCTACGGGCCCGGTCCACCTCGACGGTGCCGGTCGACCTGCCGTTCCTGCCCGAGGGCTCGCAGCCCGAGCTGCGGCTGCTGGTCAACGGCGCGGAGCAGGCCGGCGAGACAGAGATCACCCAGAACCCGCGGGCCGCCTCGGTGCGCCTGCGTGCTGCCGTGCGTGAGCGGGCAGCAGCATGAGCGCCATGACCTCCGGCGCTACCGCGCGCGCCCACCGCGTTCCGGTCCCGGCCGGGCGGACCCGCGCCCTGCGGCTCGTCCCGCAGCGCCGGTCCAGCGCGGCCCGCGCCCCGTTCGTGGCTTTCGTGGTCGTGCTGCTCGTGAGCGGGCTGCTGGGGCTGCTGATGCTCAACACGATGGTGGCGCAGGACGCGTTCGGGCTGCACGACCTGACCGTGCAGGGCAAGAGCCTGGACGACCGCGAGCAGGCGCTGAGCCGGCAGGTCCAGACGCTGCAGGCGCCGACCTCGTTGTCCCAGCGGGCGACGGCCCTGGGGATGGTGCCCGGAGGACCGCCGATGTTCCTGCGGCTCGCCGACGGGGCGGTGCTCGGCGCCGTTGGCGCACCCGGGGGGAGCAGCGTCGGGCCAGCCCCCGTCCCGCCGACCCGGGCCCCCGTCCTGCCGATTCGGGCCTCCGTCCCGCCGACCCGCGCGCAGTCGGCACCTCGCCCGGTTCCAGCAACGCCTGCTGCCAGGCCCACCCCCGCCGCCGCATCGCCTGGACGGTCGGGCCGGGCAACCCCGACCACGGCGACCAGGCCGACGACGGGGACCGGCCGGTGAGCGCGGTCCCTCGGCCGTCGCGCCGACGCGCCGCCCGCCCCGCCGAGGACCAGCAGCGCCGCAACGATCCGCGCAACGACCCGCGCGTCGGCCGGACGCCCCCCCGCGTCGCGGGTGGTCGACCCTCCACGACCACCCGTCCGGGGCCTCGACGCGGCAGGCCGCTGGGGCTGCCCGGCGTACGCCTGCGGGGTGGACTGGCGGCGATCCTGGTCGTGCTCGCGCTGCTGGCCGGCCGGCTGGTGCAGCTGCAGGGCCTGCAGCCCGAGGCCTACGCCGGTCAGGCCGTGGCGCAGCGGACCCAGACGCTGCCCCTGCCTGCCGGGCGGGGGCAGGTGCTGGACCGTTCCGGCTCGCCCCTGGCCGAGTCCGTGGCTATGCGCAGCGTGGTCGCCGACCCCATGCAGATCGGGCAGGCGGAGTGCAAGCCGGGCCACACCAGGCCCTGCACCCCCGGCGAGATCGCGGCTGCGCTTGCGGCGGTGCTGCACGTGGACCCGGCATCGCTGGTCGGCAAGCTCACCGGGGACCGGCAGTTCGTCTACCTCGCGCGCAAGCTCGAGGTGGCAGTCGGCGACGCGGTCAGCGCGCTGCGCCTGCCCGGCATCGTCGTTCAGGACGAGACCGAGCGGGTGCACCCGGGGCACTCGGTCGCCGCCAACCTGATCGGGTTCACCGACGGTGAGGGCAAGGGTGTCGAGGGCGTCGAGCGCAGCTGGGAGCAGGTGCTGGCCGGGGTCCCGGGCAAGATCGTCGCCGAGTACGACCACCAGATGCGGGTGATCCCGACCGGGCAGGGGCACCTGCTCGAGCCGGTACCGGGGCGGTCGGTCCAGCTGACCATCGACCGGGACCTGCAGTGGTACGCCCAGCAGCAGCTGGCGGCGGAGGTCGCGGCGACCGGGGCGGTGAACGGAACGGCCATCACCATGGACGTCCGTACCGGGCAGGTGCTGGCGATGGCGACGGCCCCGACCTTCGACCCGGACGACCGCCGCAACACCAAGCCCGAGTGGCTGCGCAACCCGGCCGTTCAGGACACCTACGAGCCCGGCAGCGTCAACAAGGTCATCACCGCGGCGGCCGCTCTCCAGGCCGGGGTCGTCACCCCGGACACGGTCATCGACGTGCCTCCCACGTACAAGGTCGCCGGCCACGTGCTGCACGACGCGGAGGACCACGGCGAGGAGCACCTGACCTTCACCGGCGTGCTCGCCAAGTCCAGCAACATCGGCACCGTCAAGGTCGCCCAGCTGCTCGGCAAGGAGCGGCTTTACGCAATGCTGCGCACCTTCGGCTTCGGCTCGCTGACCGGCGTCGGCCTGCCCGCCGAGCAGCCCGGGGTCGTCCCCGAGCCGCAGAACTGGTCCGGGACGTCGATCTCGACCATCCCGATCGGGCAGGGCATCTCGGTGAACGCGCTGCAGATGGCCTCGGTCTACGCCACCGTCGCCAACGGCGGAGTACGGGTCGCCCCGACCGTCGTGGCGGGTACCGTCGATGGCTCGGGGCGTCTCACACCGACCGCCGCGCCGGCCGCCCGACGGGTCATCTCGCCGCAGATCGCAGCCCAGCTGCGGACGATGCTCGAGGCCGTGATCTCGGACAAGGGGACCGCGCCGCTGGCTGCGATCCCCGGTTATCGGGTCGCCGGCAAGACGGGCACCGCGCAGCGGGTCGTGAACGGCCGCTACCAGGCAGGGAACTACACCTCCTCGTTCGTGGGCTTCGCCCCGGCCGACGCGCCGCGGCTGGTGACCGCGGTCGTGCTCCAGGGGACCGGCAAGCACGGGTACTTCGGGGGCGCCGTCGCCGCGCCGGTGTTCGAATCCATCATGAGCTTCGCGCTGCGCAGCCTGAGCATCCCGCCGACGGGCACTGTGCCGCCGGTGCTGCGTCTGTCGGCCGGCTGAGTCCCGGTAGCCTGACGGGCGTGGCCGAGACCCCGCAGGGCCTGCGGCCGGCCGCGCCTGCGCGCCGCCGGCTCGCCGAGTTGCTCGCGGTCGTCCCGGACCTCTCGGGGGACCGCGACCTGCTCGACACGGTGGTCACCGGCTGCACCCATGACTCGCGGGCGGTGCAGGCCGGTGACCTCTACGCCGCCCTGCCGGGAGCGCGGGCGCACGGCGCGGACTTCGCCAGCCAGGCGGTCGCGGCCGGGGCGGCCGCTGTCCTGACCGATCCGGCCGGACTGGACCGCTGCGCGTCGTACGGCGTCCCGGTGGTCCTGGCCCCGGAACCGCGCGGGGTGCTGGGCGCCGTCGCCTCGTGGGTGCACGGCAACCCGTCGGCGGCGCTGACGGTGCTGGGCGTGACGGGCACCAACGGCAAGACGACGACAGCGTTCCTGCTCGACGCCGGGCTGCGGGCGGCGGGGCACACCACCGGGCTGCTCGGCACGGTCGCGACCCGGATCGGCGACGACGCGGTGCCCAGCGTGCGTACGACACCGGAGGCCACGGACCTGCATGCGCTGTTCGCGGTGATGCGCGAGCGCGGCGTCACCGCAGTGGCGATGGAGGTGAGCAGCCACGCCCTCGCCCTCGGCCGCGTCGACGGCGTGCACTTCGACACCTCGATCTTCACCAACCTGTCCCAGGACCACCTGGACTTCCACGCCACCATGGCCCGGTACGAGGCGGCGAAAGCCTCGCTGTTCACCCCGGCCAAAAGCAGGCGCGGTGTGGTCAACAGCGACGACGAGGCGGGCTGTCGGCTGCTCGCCGAACCGCACATCCCGCTGGTGTCCTACGGCGCGGATGGCGCCTGGCGCGCCACGCAGGTGGTGTCCCGGTCGGACGGCAGCACCCTCCGGTTGCACGGCCCCGGCGTGGAGGTGTCGGCAGGGGTGCAGCTGCCGGGGAGCTTCAACGTCAGCAACGCGCTGGCTGCGCTGGCCTGCCTGGTCACCGCCGGCGTCCCGGTCGAGGACGCCGTACGCGGCGTGGCCGGCCTGGCCGGCGTACCCGGACGGATGGAGCGGGTGGATGCCGGACAGCCGTTCACCGCGATGGTGGACTACGCCCATACGCCGGAGGCCGTGACGACGCTGCTGCGGGCGGTGCGCGCCGTCACCACCGGGCGGGTGCTGTGCGTGCTGGGCTGCGGCGGTGACCGGGACCGGGGCAAGCGCCCCCTGATGGGCCTGGCCGCAGTACAGGGCGCCGACCTCGCGGTGCTGACCAGCGACAACCCGCGCAGCGAGGACCCCGACGCCATCCTCGCCGAGATGGTGGCGCGGGCGCCGGGCGCTGTAGTCGAACCGGACCGCCGGGCTGCGATCGAGCTGGGGGTCCACCGGGCCCGGCCGGGCGACACCTTGGTCGTGGCCGGCAAGGGGCATGAGACGGGCCAGGAGGTCGGCGGGGTGCTCACCCCGTTCGACGACCGCCAGATCCTGCTGCACGCGATGCAGGGTGCATGGGCATGACGGTGCTGGACCGGGTCGGAGACAGCACGCCGCAGTCGGCCCGCGCCGCCCTCAAGGAGCTCGCCGTCAGCTCCGAGGGCAAGCGCCGGCGTACCTGGGCGGTCGTCGGGCCGCTGGCCGGACAGGACCGGCTGGCCCACATGGACCTCGGGCGGTTCCTGGTCCGCCTGGACATCTCCCACCTGGTGGCCGTGGGAGTCCAGGCCGGGGCCATCCACGCCGGCGCTGTGCTCGAGGGCTCCTGGGGCGAGGAGTCCGCGCACGTCCCGGATGCCGACGCGGCCGCGGAGCTGTTGCGCCGGCTGCTCGCCCCTACCGACGTCGTCCTGCTCGTCGGGCCTGGCCTGGAAGGCGTACGGCGTGCGCTTGGGACAGCTGGGCCCGCGTGAAGTCCGTCCTGGTCGCGGCGCTGGTCGCGCTGGTCGCCAGCCTGCTGGGGACCCCGGCGGTGGTGAAGCTGTTCCGCCGCCGTGGCTACGGCCAGGAGATCCGGGAGGACGGTCCCGCCAGTCACGCCACCAAGCGCGGTACGCCGACCATGGGCGGCACCGTCATCATCCTGGCCACCCTGCTCGGCTACCTCGTGGCGCATCTGCTCACCGTGACCCACCGAGGGCGGGGCCCGACGGCCAGCGGCCTGCTGGTGCTCGCCCTGATGACGAGCCTGGGCCTCGTGGGCTTCCTGGACGACTTCATCAAGATCCGCAAGCAGCGCTCGCTCGGGCTCAATGCGGCGGCGAAGTTCGGCGGCCAGCTCATCACCGGGGTGGGCTTCGCGGTGTTGGCGCTGCAGTTCAAGAACGCCCAGGGGCTCTCGCCCGCCTCCACCCACGTGTCCTTTGTCCGTGACTACGCCGGCATCGGGCTCGGAACGGCCGGGTTTGTGGTGTTCGCCTACCTAGTCGTTACGGCCACCAGCAACGCGGTCAACCTGACCGACGGCTTGGACGGGCTGGCCTCCGGCACGTCGGTGATGGTGCTGGCGAGCTACGTGGTCATCGCCTTCTGGCAGTTCGGCAACGCCTGCACGCGCGCGGCCACGCCCTCCTGCTACTCCGCGCGCGATCCGCTCGACGTCGCCCTCGTGGCGGCCGCCGCGATGGGCGCCTGCTTCGGCTTCCTGTGGTGGAACGCCTCGCCGGCCAAGATCTTCATGGGTGACACCGGGTCCCTGGCGCTCGGCGGCCTGCTCGCCGGGATCGCCATCGTCACTCGGACCGAGCTGCTGCTCGTGGTGCTGGGCGGTCTGTTCGTCATCGAGACGCTGTCGGTCATCATCCAGATCGGCTTCTTCAAGGCCACCCGCAAGCGGGTGTTCAACATGGCCCCCATCCACCATCACTTTGAGCTCGCCGGCTGGGTGGAGAACACCGTCATCGTGCGCTTCTGGATCATCGGGGGCCTGGCCGTGGCGTTCGGCCTGGGTGTGTTCTACGCCGAGTACCTCAGCGCCAGCCCGGTCGGATGAGCGCGCAGCCGTCCGTGGTCCGCTCCTACGACGGGTTGCCGGTCGTCGTGACCGGCGCCGGTGTGTCGGGCACGGGGGTGGCCCGGGTCCTGCGCGACCTCGGCGCCCGGGTCACCGTCCTGGACGCGCGGGCCGAGGCCCTCGAGGCACTGGCCACGCAGGGGTTTGCGATCGCGAACGAGCTGCCGGCGGAGGTCGCCCAGGTCGTGACCTCACCGGGCTGGAGGCCGTCCTCGCCGCTGCTCGTCCAGGCTGCGGCCCGTGACATCGAGGTGCTCGGCGAGGTCGAGCTCGCCTGGCGGCTGCGCGGACCCGGGGCCGCCCCCTGGCTCGCGGTGACCGGCACGAACGGCAAGACGACGACCGTACGGATGCTCGAGGCGGTGCTGCGCGCTGCCGGGCACCGCGCCATCGCTGCCGGCAACGTCGGACTACCCCTGCTCGAGGCGGTGCTGCACCCCGAGCCGTACGACGTGCTGGCGGTCGAGCTGTCGAGCTTCCAGCTGCACTGGTCCAGCACGCTGGCGCCGTACGCCGGGGCCCTGCTCAACGTTGCCGACGACCACACCGACTGGCACGGGTCCTTCCAGGCGTACGCCCTGGCCAAGGGGCGGATCTTCGCCGGCGGCACGAGCATCGGCAACGCCGACGACGAGGTCAGCCGGGTGCTGCTGAACCGGGCGGCCGGGCGCCGGGCCACGTTCACCCTGTGGGTGCCGCGGACGGGTGAGCTCGGGCTGGTCGACCACCTGCTGGTGGACCGCGCGTTTCCCGACGTAGCCGGGGAGGCCACCGAGCTGGCCTCGCTGGCGGACCTGGCGGTGCCCGGCGCGCACAACGTCAGCAACGCCCTGGCAGCCGCCGCCCTGGCCCGGTCCTACGGCGTCCCGGCCGAGTCGGTCCGGGACGGGCTGCGCGCCTTCTCGCCCGACCCGCACCGCAACGCCCTGGTCCGGGTGCACGACGGCGTGTCCTGGGTGGATGACAGCAAGGCGACCAACCCGCATGCCGCTGCGGCCAGTCTCGCGGCGTACGAGCCGGTGGTCTGGATCGCCGGCGGCCTGCTCAAGGGCGCCGACGTCGAGGATCTCGTGCGGCAGGCGGCGCCCGGGCTGCGCGCGGCCGTGCTGCTGGGCACCGATCGCGCCGCACTGCTCGACGCACTACGGCGACACGCCCCCGAGGTCCCCGTCGTGCAGGTCGGCCGCCTCGACACTGGCGCCATGTCCGAGATCGTCATCGCCGCCCAGCAGCTCGCCCAACCCGGCGACACCGTGCTGCTCGCCCCCGCCGCCGCGTCCATGGACTGCTTCCGCGACTACGCCGAGCGCGGCGAGCTGTTCGCGGCCTGCGTGCAGGCGCTCGCATGACGGTCGTGACCGGCCTGGGGATCCGGGCCGTGGACAGCAGCACGACCCGGACGCCGGTCCTGCACAAGCCGCTGGCGTCCTACCACCTGGTGCTGGCCACGACGGGGCTGCTGGTCGCGATCGGCCTGGTGATGGTGCTGTCGTCCTCCAGCGTGCTCGCCCTGAGCCAGCACCGCTCGTCCTACAGCTACGTCGTCAAGCAGGGCGTGGCCGTCGCGATCGGGCTCCCGCTCATGTGGCTGGCCTCGCGCACCCCGGTCCGCATCTGGCGCGGCGTCGCGACACCGCTGCTCCTGGTGAGCGCCGGACTGCTGCTGCTGGTCCTGGTCGGGCACGTCGGGGCGTCCAAGGACGGCGCCACGCGCTCGATCCCGCTGGTCGCCGGCTTCAACATCCAGCCCAGCGAGTTCGCCAAGCTGGCCATGGTGCTGTGGGGCGCGGACCTGCTCGTGCGCAAACGCAAGCTGCTGGGGGAGTGGAAGCACCTGTTCGTGCCGCTGCTGCCGGTGGCCGGCGCCCTTGGCGCGCTGGTGATCCTGGAGCCCGACATGGGCACCACGATGGTCGTGCTGTCGGTCGTGATGGCGTTGCTGTGGGTCGTTGGCACCCCCGGCCACTACTACGGCTCGCTGGTCGCGGTCGTCGGCGGCCTGTGCGGGCTGCTCGCCGTGACCGAGACCTACCGCTTGCGCCGGCTGCTGGGCTTCCTGGACCCGTGCGGGACCGGCAAGCACCTCGCCGACGGCTTCCAGGCCTGCCAGGGCCTGTACGCGCTGTCCTCCGGCGGCTGGCTGGGCCTCGGGCTCGGCGCTAGCCGGGAGAAGTGGCAGGGCGGGCTGCCCAACGCCCACACCGACTTCGTGTTCGCCATCATCGGCGAGGAGCTCGGCCTGCTCGGGACGCTCACGGTCCTCGCCTTGTTCGGAACGCTGGTCTACACGGGTGTGCGCATTGCCAAGCGCACCACCGATCCGTTCTCCCGGCTCGCCGCGACCGGGGTCACGGCTTGGCTGGCCGTGCAGTCCTTGGTCAACATCGGCGCGGTCGTCGGGGTGCTCCCCATCACCGGGATCCCGCTGCCCCTGATCTCCTACGGCGGCTCGGCCCTGATCCCCACCCTGGTGGCGCTCGGCATGCTGCTGTCGTTCGCCCGGGCCGAGCCGGGCGCACCCGCCGCGCTGGCCCAGCGACGCGGGCGGCTGCTCGGCCTGCTGGGCACCCGTCCCGCTGCACCGGTCTCGCGCCTGCCGCACCGGCGCCCCGCCACGACGGTCCGCGCCGTCCCCAGGCAGCGCCGCGCAGGTGCCTCGGCCGCCTCCCGCCGCCCCGTCGCGCGGGGTCGTTGAGCGTGCACGTGGTCCTTGCCGGCGGGGGCTCCGCGGGGCATGTCGAGCCGGCGCTGGCCCTGGCCGATGCCCTGCGCCGCCGGGACGCGGCGGTCGGCATCACGGCCTTGGGTACCAGCGAGGGGCTCGAGTCGCGGCTGGTGTCGGCCCGCGGCTACGAGCTGGCTGTGCTGCCCAAGGTGCCGCTGCCGCGCCGTCCGACGATGGACCTGTTCCGCGTGCCGGGACGCCTGCTGGGCGCCGTACGCGCCGCTCGGGTCCACCTGGACCGGGTCGGGGCCGATGTGGTCGTGGGCTTCGGCGGCTACGTCGCCCTGCCGGCGTATCTGGCCGCGTGGCGCCGCGGCACGCCCTACGTCGTGCACGAGGCCAACGCCAAGGCTGGCCTGGCCAACCGGATCGGGGCCCGCCGTACGCCCTACGTCGCGGCCGCCGTGGACGGCACCGGGCTGCCAGGTGCCCGCACGCTCGGCGTGCCGCTCCGGTCGTCGATCTCGACCCTGGACCGGCGGGCGGCGCGGCCGGCAGCCCGAACCGCGCTGGGGCTGGAGCAGGACGGGCCGGTGCTGCTGGTAACCGGCGGCTCGCAGGGGGCGCGCCGGATCAACAGCGCCGTCACCGGAGCTGCTGCGGCCCTGGCCCGGGCGGGCGTGCAGGTGCTGCACGTCGCCGGCCCCCTGCAGGCCGAGGTGGTCCGGCAGGGCCTGGGTGCGCAGGCTCCGCCGTCCCACCACGTGCTCGACTACGTGGACGGCATGGACCTGGCCTACGCCGCCGCCGACCTCGCGTTGTGCCGGGCCGGCATGATGACCTGCTCAGAGCTCGCGGCGGTCGCCCTGCCGGGCTTCTACGTACCGCTGCCCGTCGGCAACGGCGAGCAGGCGCTCAACGCGCGGCCGGTGGTCGAGGCCGGGGGCGGCGTGCTCGTCCAGGACGCCGAGCTCACCCCGTCCTACGTCGAGCAGGTCGTCCTGCCGGCGTTGCTGGACCCCGCTCGTCTTGCCCGAATGGCCTCAGCCGCAGGCGCGCTCGGTCATCGCGACGCCGACGAGGCGCTGGTCGAGCTGGTGCTCGAGGCGGTACGCCGATGACCGCGGGTGGCAGGCGCTGGGACGACGACCCGACGGCCAAGCGGCGGCCGGCGACCGGCGCGGAAGGGCTCGGCGCGGTGCACCTGGTGGGGATCGGGGGGGCCGGGATGAGCGGGATCGCACGTGTCCTGCTGGCCCGCGGGCAGGTCGTGTCCGGCAGCGACGCCAAGGAGTCGCTCGCGCTGGCCTCGCTGCGCGCGCTCGGCGCCACCGTGTACGTCGGTCAGCGGGCCGAGCAGGTCGAGGGGGCCGACACCGTGGTGGTGTCCAGCGCCATCACCCCGGCCAACCCCGAGCTCGTCGCGGCCCACGCGCGCGGCTTGCGCGTGCTGCTCCGGGCCGAGGCGCTAGCGACGCTGCTCCAGGGCCGGCGCTCGGTCGCGGTGGCCGGGACGCACGGCAAGACGACCACCACCTCGATGCTCACCGTGGCCGCCCAGGGGTGTGGTGTCGACCCGTCCTTCGCCATCGGCGGCGATCTCAACGAGGCGGGCAGCAACGCCCATCACGGCACCGGAGACTTGTTTGTCGTTGAGGCCGACGAGAGCGACGGGTCCTTTCTGGCCTACCGCCCGTCCGCCGCGGTCGTCACCAATGTCGAGGCCGACCACCTGGACCACTACCGTTCCGTGCAGGCCTACGAGCAGGCCTTCCGCGACTTCGTGGACACCATCGACCCGGCCGGATTCCTGGTCGTGTGCGCCGACGACCCCGGCGCGCGGGCGCTGGGGGAGTGGGCCCGCGACCGCGGAGTCGATGTGCGTACCTACGGCAGCAGGGGCGATGCCGACCTGCGGCTGGACGCCTTGACGACCGACGGGCAGGGTTCACGCTGGCAGGCCGTCCTGCACGGCCGCCGGCTCGGGGAGGTCGTCGTCCCTGTCGCCGGCGTGCACCATGCGCGCAACGGCGCCGCGGCGCTGCTGGCCGGCGAGGGCCTCGGCCTGCCGATGGGCCTGCTCGTCCAGGGCCTGGCCTCCTTCACCGGTGTACGCCGCCGGATGGAGTTCAAGGGCGCCGCAGGTGGGGTGCGTGTCTACGACGACTACGCCCATCACCCCACCGAGGTACGCGCGCAGCTCGTGGCGGCCCGGGCGATGGCCGGCGGCGGCCGGCTGGTCGCGGTGTTCCAGCCGCACATGTACTCCCGCACAGCCGCCTTCGCGGAGGCCTTCGGGCAAGCCCTGGGGCTCGCCGACGAGGTGGTGGTCATGGATGTGTACGGCGCCCGGGAGGATCCCGTTCCTGGCATCACGGGTGCGCTCGTCGCCAGTGCGGTGCCGCTGGCGCCGTCCAACGTGGCCTACGAGCCGTCCTGGAGCGCCGCGCCCGGCCAGGTCGCCCGCCGGGCCCGTCCGGGCGACCTGGTCGTCACCCTGGGCGCCGGGGACGTCACGCTGGTCGGTCCCGAGGTGCTCCGCCTGCTGGCCGGAGCGACGCCGTGACCGCACCGACCCGACGGCCGGTCGTCCCGGCCGGCCCGAAGCTGGCCGCCCGCGCGGCAGCTTCCCGGCGCGACCGGCGGGTTGCGTTCCTGCGGCGTACTGCCTGGGGGGTCGGCGCGGCTGTCCTGGTCGTCGGGCTCGGGTGGATCTTGCTGGTGTCCTCCTGGCTCGCCGTGCAGCGGGTGCAGGTCAGCGGCTCGTCGCGAGTCGGCCAGGCGCAGGTCCTCGCCGCGGTGGGACAAGTGGACGGACGGCCCCTGGCCCGGGTCGACCTGCGCGCGGTCTCGGCCCGGCTGCGCCAACTGGCGCCGGTGGCGTCGGTGACGGTCACCCGCGGGTGGCCGCACGCCCTGCGCGTCCACATCGTCGAGCGGACTCCGTACGCGGGGGTCGTGCAGGGTTCGCAGGTCCTGGTGCTGGACAGCGAGGGCAGGGTCTTCGCCACCGAGCCGTCGCTCGCGAAGGGTCTCGTACGGCTCGAGGTCGCCCACCCGGGGGACGGGGACGCCTCGACGCAGGCCGCCCTGGCAGTGGTCCGAGGGCTCCCGACGGCCCTGCGCGGGCCGCTGACCCGGGTCACGGCCGCGACTCCGGAGCAGGTTGTCCTGGCCCTGGCCGACGGTCGGCAGGTGGTCTGGGGGGGCGCGGAGGACGGACCCCAGAAGGCGGCCGAGGCGCTGGCGCTGCTCAGGATGCCCGGCCGGGTCTACGACGTGAGCGCACCGGGTGTCGCCACCCGCCGCTGAGGTGATGCGCCGTGCCGAGAGCGGCACGGCGCCGACGCGGCACGGCGCCGACGCGTCGCGGCGGCGTGCGTGGGCAGACCAGTGTGAGCCGGTGAAGACCAGGGGCCGGGATCGGACAGGAGGTCGCGCCATCGAGTCGGGAACGCCCAGCAAGGCTCGGGCCGAACAGGCCCGCGCCACCATGGATGCCCTCGCAGCGACCCCTGATGTGTTCGAGTCGTTCTTCGACCAAGCCCGGATCGGCCTGGCGTTGGCTGATCTGTCCAGCCGCTACATGCGGGCCAACACCACTTACGCCGACCTGCTCGGCCGCGCCCCCGAGGATCTGGTCGGCGTGGCGTTCACCGACCTGCTGCACCCGGACGAACAGAGCGACGAACGCCTACGCCTGGCCGACCTGCTCGAGGGACGCGAACGTTCCCTGCACACCGAGCAGCGCTATGTCGGCCCCGACGGCCGCGAGATGTGGGTGCTGCACGGGGTGACCGTGGTGCCGGATCCGCCCGGCCGCCCGGCCTGGTTCGCCGTCAGCGCGCAGGACATCAGCGAACGCCGTCGGGCCGAGGAGGACCTGCGGGCCCTGACGGCCAGCCTGACCGAACGGGCTGTGCGGGACCCGCTGACCGGCCTGGCCAACCGCACACTGCTCGAGGAGCGCCTTCGTGCCGTACTCGCCCGGGATGCCCGGACCTCGGAGACGACCGGGGTGCTGTTCCTGGACCTGGACGGCTTCAAAGGGGTCAACGACCGGCACGGTCATGCCGTCGGGGACGCGGTGCTGCGGGCCGTCGCGCAGCGGCTGCAGAGCGCCGTCCGACCGTCCGACACCGTCGCCCGGCTGGGCGGAGACGAGTTTGTGGTGCTCGTGGAGGGCGCCGTCGAGGTGGGTCTCGCAGCGCTGGTAGGCCGGCTCGAGCGGGCCATCAACGAACCGGTACGGATTGGAACCCTCGACCTCAAGGTGGGGGTCAGTATCGGGATGGCGGTGGCGTCGCGAGGCTTGGCGGATGCGGCCTCTCTGCTCGCCGAGGCCGACCGAAGGATGTACGACGCTAAGCGCCGGGTCGGCCGCTGAGCCTGTTGGCGCTCTGCTGAGCGCGGCTGGTTGACCCGCGCCAGCCTGCACCCGTACCGTCGCGACCTAGCCCCAGGTCGACATAACTGCAACTGTCGACCTGACGGCTAGAGTTCGAACGAGCACCTACACCTCGACGCGGAAGGCCAGACACCGTGGCAGCCCCTCAGAACTACCTCGCGGTCATCAAGGTCGTCGGCATCGGCGGCGGCGGCGTGAACGCCGTCAACCGAATGATCGAGGTGGGGCTGAAGGGGGTGGAGTTCATTGCCATCAACACCGACGCCCAGGCCCTGCTAATGAGCGACGCGGACGTCAAGCTGGACGTCGGAAGGGAGCTGACCCGCGGACTCGGCGCAGGGGCCGCCCCGGACGTCGGCCGGCAGGCGGCCGAGGACCACCGGGACGAGATCGAGGAGGTGCTCAAGGGCGCCGACATGGTCTTCGTCACCGCCGGCGAGGGCGGCGGGACCGGAACCGGTGGCGCCCCCGTCGTCGCGAGCGTCGCCCGCTCCCTGGGCGCGCTGACCATCGGGGTGGTGACCCGCCCGTTCACCTTTGAGGGCCGGCGCCGGGCGACCCAGGCGGAGGAGGGAATCGAGTCGCTGCGCTCGGAGGTGGACACCCTCATCGTCATCCCCAACGACCGGCTGCTGTCGATCAGCGACAAGCAGGTCAGCGTCATGGACGCCTTCAAGAGCGCCGACCAGGTCTTGCTCTCCGGCGTGCAGGGCATCACCGACCTGATCACCACCCCCGGTCTGATCAACCTGGACTTTGCCGACGTCAAGTCGATCATGCGCGGCGCCGGCTCTGCGCTCATGGGGATCGGCAGCGCCCGGGGCGATGACCGGGCGGTCGTCGCCGCCGAGATGGCGATCGCCAGCCCCCTGCTGGAGGCGAGCATGGACGGCGCCCATGGTGTGCTGCTCAGCATCTCCGGCGGCAGCGACCTGGGACTGTTCGAGATCAACGAGGCGGCCCAACTGGTGGCGGACGCGGCACACGAGGACGCGAACATCATCTTCGGAGCGGTCATCGACGACGCGCTCGGTGACGAGGTGCGGGTCACCGTCATTGCCGCCGGCTTCGATGCCGGAGTGCTGCCGCACCGCCGGGTTGAGGCGCCGCGCCGCGTCGCCGAGCCGGCCGGCCGGGAGCAGTCCCACCCCCGGCAGGACGCCCCGTCATGGCCCCAGCAGCCTCGGGCGCAGCAGTCTCAGCCGCAGCAGTCCCAGCCGCAGCAGTCTCAGCCGCAGGCTCCGGCGCAGCAGCCCCAGCGCCAGCCGCAGCAGGTGGCGCAGCAGCGACCGGCGCAGCCTCCCCAGCCACAGCAGTCCCCGTCCCCGCAACCCCAGCAGCGCTACACGCCCTCGCCGGAGCCCGAGCGCCCGGCCCGGCGTACGGTGGTGTTCGAGGACGACCTCGATGTTCCCGACTTCTTGAAGTAGGCGCATGCTGGACCTGCTCGCGGCCGGGCTGCCCTTGGCGGCCACCGGGGTCTTCACGACCCGCTCGGGCGGGACGAGCCTGATGCCTTGGAATGCACTGGATCTCGCTTATCACGTCGAGGACGACCCGGACCGGGTGACGGCCAACCGCGTGCTGCTTGCGGCCGCGCTGGGGTTGGCGGGCGGCGACGTGGTCTACATGGAGCAGTGTCACGGCACCGGAGTCGCGGTGGTCGAGCGACCCGCGCGACCGGGCGTCGAGGGGATACCGGGCGTCGATGCCCTGGTCACCCGGGTGCGGGGAGTTGCCCTCGCGGTCCTGGCGGCGGACTGCCTGCCGGTCTTGCTCGTCGACCCGGTCGCTGGCGTGGCCGCTGCAGCGCACGCCGGCCGACAGGGCCTCGTGGCCGGTGTGCTCCAAGAGGTCCTGCGGGTGATGGCCGCAGAAGGCGCCGACCCCGCCCGTACGACGGCGGTGATCGGCCCGGCGGTGTGCGGCCGCTGCTACGAGCTGCCACAGGAGACCGCTCAGCGCGTGGCCACCGCCGTACCGGGTAGCGCCGCGACGACCCGCAACGGCGCGCCGTCGGCGGATCTGACCGTCGGCGCCCTACGCCTCCTGGGCGCTGCGGGGGTCACGGCGTCTGCCGTCGGCGGTTGCACGGTCGAGCAGCCGGCGCGGTTCTACAGCCACCGTCGCGACGGTCGCACCGGTCGGCACGCCGGTCTCGTCGTGCTCCGGTGACCGGTGCCCCCTCGCGGGTCCAGGAGCTCGAGGCGAACCTGGACGGCGTACGCCGACGGCTGGACGCCACCGGCCGGGAGGTCGTGCTCATCGCGGTCAGCAAGACCTGGCCGGTCAGTGACGTGGTGGCGCTCAAGGCGCTCGGCGTGACCGACTTCGGCGAGAACCGCGACGCCGACGCACGGGCCAAGGCCGCCGAGGTCGACGGGGTCCGCTGGCACTTCGTCGGTGCGGTGCAGACCAACAAGGCCAGGAGCGTGGCGGCGTACGCCGATCTGGTGCACTCGCTGGACCGGGTCGCGCTGGTCGAGGCGCTGGCCAACGGCGCGCGACGGGCCGGGCGTCAGGTGCAGGTGCTCGTCCAGGTGAGCCTGGACGGCGACCTGGCGCGCGGCGGGGCGCGGATCGAGGACGTCCCGGCCGTGGCCGCCGCGGCTGCGCAGGCCGACGGCCTCTGCCTGGCTGGGGTCATGGCCGTCGCCCCGCTGGACGCCGACCCCGCCGCAGCCTTCCGCCGGCTCGGACAGGTCGCTGCCGCGGTGCGCGCCGAACACCCGGAAGCAACGGCGATCAGCGCCGGCATGAGCGGCGATCTGGAGGCAGCCGTCGCGGCCGGCGCCACGCACGTGCGTGTCGGGACGGCGTTGTTCGGCCATCGCCCCCCTGTCCTCCGCTAGTCTCGGCCTCACCGTCACGCACCCACGCAAGGAGCCCGACATGCCAGGCGCCATGCGCAAGCTGGGCCTCTACCTCGGCCTGGTCGAAGATGATGAGCACGAGCAGTACGCCGACGACGACGCCGATCAGGGCTATGAGCAGGCCGCGCCTGGGCGCCGCTACGCCTCGGCCCCTGCCGGTCCGGAGCAGTCCCGGACCACCGTGCGGGGCCAGCAGGACGACCCGCACCGCGCCCGGGGCGCCGTCGCGCTCAACCCCTCCGTCCGGCCCCCTGCGCCTGTGCCCGCCTACGACGAGGGTTACCGGATCACGACGCTGCACCCGCGCACCTACAACGAGGCGCGCACGATCGGCGAGAACTTCCGGGCCGGCACGCCGGTGATCATGAACCTGACCGAGATGGACGACGGCGACGCAAAGCGGCTGGTGGACTTCGCCGCCGGCCTGATCTTCGGCCTGCGTGGCAGCATTGAGCGGGTCACCAACAAGGTCTTCCTGCTCTCGCCCGAGCACGTCGAGGTGACCGCCGAGGACAAGGCGCGCATCGCCGAGGGCGGTTTTTTCAACCAGTCCTGACCGTCCCACCCCCTGTGCAGGAGCTCATCGGATCGTGGCTGTCGTCGCCAGCATCTTGTACTTCGCACTGCTGGTATTCCTGCTGCTGCTCATCTTCCGGGTGATCATGGAGTACGTCTTTCAGCTGGCCCGCGGGTTCCAGCCCTCGGGCGTGGTCGTCATTGCCCTGGAGCTCTGCTACACGGTGACGGACCCGCCCCTGCGGGCCCTGCGCCGGCTCATCCCCCCGCTGCGCATCGGCAACGTGTCCCTCGATCTGGCTTTCATCGTGCTGTTCGTGATCGTCAACATCTTGATGAACTACGTCGTCGGCCCCCTGCGCTACTCCTCTTCCTGACCGGATGTGACCCCGTGCCCCTGACTCCCTCCGACGTGTCGAACAAGCTGTTCGACAAGGCCTTCCGCGGCTACGCCATGGACGAGGTCGACGCGTTCCTCGATGAGGTCGAGGGAGAGCTCACCCGGCTGCTGACCGAACGGGCCGAGCTGCAGTCCCGGATCGGAGGCAAGGCTGTCGCCCCCACCGATGTCCCAGGCACCCCGACGGCCACGGGCGCGGCGTCCACCGCCGCGCCCACCGCCGCGGCGTCCGCCGGGTCGACGACGCCGGACGGCCCAGCGGTTTCGGACGGCTCGACGGCGCTGAACCCCCCGAAGGCCGCGGTACGGGCGCCCGAGGAGTCCCAGGACGCCGCACTGCGGACCTTGCTCATGGCCCAGCGCACCGCGGACCAGGCCATCGCCGAGGCCCGGGCCGAGGCCGAGGTCTTGCTGTTGGAGGCGCGCGCGGCAGCTGAGCAGGAGCTCGAGCAGGCGCGGACCGAGGCAGAACTGTTGCGGGCGCAGGGCCAACAGCGATCGGATGAGTTCGACCAGGAGGTCCAGGAACGCACCACGGGTGTCCTGGCCGCGCTGCAGACGCGGGAGGGTGAGCTGGAAGCGCGCATCGAGCAGATGCGGGCATTCGAGCGGGAGTACCGGCTGCGGCTCAAGGCCTACCTCGAGTCCCAGCTGCGGGACCTCGAGGCCGGGCCCGGACCATCAACCGAGGGTGCCGCGGAGCTGGGGCTCAGCGGATCTCCCGCCAGTACGGCCGAGGTCGAGAGCGACGCCGAGGTGGAGCCGGGGACCTCGCCTGAGCACGCTGCTGTGCCTGCGCCGCAGCCGCTCGGTCCGTTCTCCCCCGAGCCGTCGGCGTCCACCGAGGCGCTCCCGCAGACGCCGTCGGTGGAGCGCTAGAACCGGTACCCGGCCGGTCGGCGGACCGGCGCCGGGCAGCCACCCGGTAGGAGCACGCCGCCGCTAGGATGCGCGGGCTCGGCCACAGCCTGTCTCTGGAGGACTCACCACGTGATCGTCATCAGCGGGGCCCTCGTCCTCGTCGCGCTCGTGCTGCTCATCGTCGGCGTGGTGGCGCCTGAGCTGAACTACGTCTACGCCTCGATCATCGTGAGCCTTGCGTCCGGCATCTTCCTGCTGGTCGGCATCGTGCAACGCCGCCGGACGCCCGCATCGTCCAAGACGCCCGCACCGGACGAGACGACCCAGAAGGATGCCGCAGCGCCGGCCAAGGGGGACGCTGCGGCGGACGACATCGCCCCGGTTACTGCGGCGCTGCCGGCGAGTTCGCCACGCCCGGCCCGCGCGCGGGAGCCCGAGACCGGCAGCGTCGCGATCGCCACCGCCGAGCCCGAGGCGCCTGCTGCGGAGCAGTTCGACGACGACGAGGAGCTCGCCGGATACGTGCTCGTCGTCCCCGGGCGCCCCCGCTACCACATCGACGGCTGCCGCTACATCGCCGGCAAGGACGTCGAGGAGCTCGACGTCCGGGACGCGCGCGACGAGGGCTTCACCGCCTGCGGCGTCTGTCAGCCGGACGAAGCGCTCGAGCAGGAGTACGGCGAGGTCGAGCAGCCCCAGCGGTCCGGGTCGGCCCCGGTCGGTGGACGACCGGCGGCGAAGCAGCAGTACGACGATCAGCAGTACGACGACGACGGGTATGACGACGACGGCTACGACGACCAGTACGACGAGTTGGACGCGGCCGACGTCCCGGTGGTCGAGCCTGCGGCCGTACCAGCGACGCGTCCGGCGCGGCCCGCGGCAGCGCCGGCATCGCCTAAGAAGCAGGTTGCCTCGGTGCGGATCCCGTCCACACCGGCGCCGGCCACTGCGCCGAGCAGGGCGCCGGCACCGAGCAGGGCGCCGGCCCCAAGCAGGGCGGCCGCATCGAGCAGGGCGGCGGCACCGGGCAGGGCAGCAGCCCCTGCCTCAGGTCGCGCGGGCGATACCAGGACGGTCGTGGTCATCCCCGAGCTGGGCACGTTCCACAACTCCGGCTGCCGCTACGTCCGCGGCGTGGACGGCGCCTATGACCAGAGCCGCGACAACGCCGTCGGCGAGGGCTACGAGCCGTGCGGGGTCTGCCGGCCCTAGCCCCGCCCTAGCCCGCGCCGTCGCCCTCGCCCTCGCCCTGCCCTGCCCTGGTCCGCCCGGCCGTTATCCGGCCTGCCGTGGCCGGGCCAGTCCTCAGCCGCCCGCGACCCGTAGCCAGAAGCTCACGCCCAGCTCGTCGTCGTGGTGTCGCAGCAACGGGGCCGTCGGAGCCCCCTGCTCGATGCTCACCGCCAGCACCTCGGCAGCCAGCGCGCCGGCGCCCTCGACGAGCGCTTCAGCCAGTTCGCCCCCGCCCGCCCACCACAGCTCGATCCGATCGCTGACGTCCAGGCCGGTCCCCTTGCGGGCCTCCTGCACCAGACGTACGACATCGCGCACCAGTCCGGCGCGGCGCAGCTGCGGGGTGAGCTCCAGGTCAAGGGCGACCGTGTCGCCTGCTGCGCTGGCCACCGCCCAACCACTGCGGGGGGTCTCGGTGACGACGACCTCCGCGGCGGACAGCGGCAGGAGCTCGCCGTCGACGACCACAGCGCCGTTGCCCGCGCGCAGCGCGTGCGCGAGCGCAGTCGCGTCGGCGTCCGCGATCGCCGCGGCCACGGCCTGCACGCCCTTGCCGAAGCGCCGACCCAGCACCCGGAAGTTCGCCTTGGCCGTCACCTCCACGAGGTCACCGGCCAGGCTCTCCAGGCTGACGACGTTGAGCTCGGTCGCGACCAGAGCGCGCAGCTCGGCCGGCAGCTCGGCCCAGCCCTGTGCAGACACGAGCGCCCGGCCGAGCGGCTGCCGGGTCTTGGTGCGCGACTCGGCCCTGGCCTGCCTGCCGAGGTCCACCAGGCGTCGGACGAGGGCAACCTGCCCGGACAGCGCCAGGTCCAATCGCCCGCTGTCCGCTGCCGGCCAGGGCGCGAGGTGGACCGAGTCCGGCTGGTCCGGTGCGCCCGCGAAGACGCTGTGCCATACGGCGTCGGTGAGAAACGGTGTGAACGGCGCCATGAGCAGCGTGACGACGCGCAGGCACTCGTGCAGGCTCGCCAGGGCGGCCGGGTCGCCGTCCCAAAACCGGCGGCGGGAGCTGCGGACGTACCAGTTGGACAGGTCGTCGACCAGCTGGGCGATCCGGCGGCCGGCCCGCAGCGAGTCGAAGTCCTCCAGCGCAGCGGTGACCTCCAGCGCCGTCGCGTGCGCCTGCGACAAGGCCCAGCGATCGAGCAGCGTGGGCTCGCCGGCCGGTGCCGAAGCTGGCTCCCAGCCGTTCGCGTCGGCGTAAAGGGTGAGGAAGGCAGCGGTGTTCCAGTAGGTGAGCAGGACCTTGCGGACGACCTCCTCGACCTGCTCGTGCCCCACCCGACGGGCCGACCAGGCACTCCCGCTGCAGAGCATGTACCACCGCAAGGCGTCGGCGCCGTGCCGCTCCATCAGCTCGAAGGGGTCCAGCACGTTGCCCAGGTGCTTGCTCATCTTGCGGCCTTGCGCGTCCAGGATGTGCCCGAGGCACAGCACCGTCTCGTACGGCGAACGGTCGAACACCAGCGTGCCGATCGCCATCAAGGTGTAGAACCAGCCGCGGGTCTGGTCGATCGCCTCGCAGATGAACTGGGCCGGGTAGGCGGGCTCGACCCCGCAGTGCGGGTAGCCGACCTGGGCGAACGGCATGGAGCCGGAGTCGTACCAGCCGTCGATGACAGCGCTCACCCGGCGCGCCTCGGCGCCGCACGGCGCGCCCGAGCCGGACTGGTCCGGGCAGGGCAGGGCGATGTCGTCGACGTACGGGCGGTGCGGGTCCAGCGAGGTCACGTCCCGGCCCGACAACTGCGACAGCTCGGCGAGCGAGCCGACGACGGTGAGGTGCCCCTGGGGGCAGCGCCAGATCGGCAGCGGCGTGCCCCAGTAGCGATCCCGGGACAACGCCCAGTCGACGTTGTTCTCGAGCCAGTCGCCGTACCGGCCGTGCTGGATCGTCGCGGGATGCCAATCGGTCCGGTCGTTCTCCTGCAGCAGCCGGCCCTTTACGGCTGTTGTCCGGATGTACCAACTGGGCAGCGCGTAATACAACAGCGCTGTGTCGCACCGCCAGCAGTGCGGATAGGCGTGCTCGTAGGGCGTCTCGCGGTACAGCAGCCCCCGCGCGGCGAGGTCGTCGGCGAGCGCCCGGTCGGCCTTTTTGAAGAACACACCACCGATCAGGGGCAGGTCGGCCTCGAAGGTCCCGTCCTTGCGCACCGGGTTGACGACCGGCAGGCCGTACGCCCGCGCGACCTGCAGGTCCTCTGCCCCGAACGCCGGCGACTGGTGGACCAGCCCGGTGCCGCTGTCGACAGTGACATAGTCCGCGAGGGCCACGTAGTGCGCGCCCTCGATCTCCACCCAGGTGAAGGGCCGCTTGTAGCTCGTGTGCTCCAGGGCGCCACCGGGGAAGCGGTCGAGCACCTCGACGTCCTCGCCGAGTACGTGCAGCAGCGGCTCGGCCACGACGAGTACTTCCCCGCCGGCACGGGCAGCGACGTAGGTGGTGGTGGGGTGGACGGCAACAGCTGTGTTGCTGACCAGCGTCCAGGGCGTCGTCGTCCAGATCAGCAATGACGCGCCCAGCGCCTCCAACGGGCCGGCCGTGACGGGGAATCGGACGTAGACGCTCGGGTCGGTGACGCTCTGGTAGCCCTGGGCCACCTCGTGGTCCGACAGGCCCGTCCCGCACCTCGGGCAGTACGGCGCCACGCGATGGTCCTCCACCAGCAGGCCCCGGTCAAAGATCTGCTTGAGCGACCACCAGACGCTCTCGACGTAGGAGCCGTCCATCGTCTTGTAGGCCTGTCCCATGTCCACCCAGTAGCCCATGCGTCGGGTCAGGCGCTCGAACTCATCGACGTGCCGCAGCACCGACGTGCGGCAGCGGGCGTTGAACTCCGCGATGCCGTACGCCTCGATGTCGGGCTTGCCCGAGAAGCCGAGCTCCTTCTCGACCGCGAGCTCGACAGGCAGGCCGTGGCAGTCCCAGCCGGCCTTGCGGGGTACGTGCCGGCCCTGCATGGTCTTGAACCGTGGGAACAGGTCCTTGAAAGCCCGGGCCTCCACGTGGTGGGTTCCCGGCTTGCCGTTCGCGGTCGGTGGCCCCTCGTAGAACACCCACGGCTCGCCGCCCGCGGTCTGGGCCAGGGTCCGGTCGAACACCCTGGTCTCGTCCCAGCGGGCCAGGACCTCGTGCTCCAGGGCAGGCAGGTCGACGCCCGGGGTGAGCTTGTCCATCGTGGTCCTCCGTCGCTGGTGCCCGACGGAGGGACGACCCCTCGCGGGACCGCGGTACCACCCTCCTTGACGCCGTCCTGCGCGCCCGCTCTGCCCGTGCCGGTGCCGCTCGGGGGGTGATCTTCACACCGGCCAGGCCCCTGGGCTCGCACCGTCCCCAGGTCGCTCAAGGCTGCGTCCGGCGCTACTCGTCCCCGTCAGCGCGACGACGCCAGCCTAGCCCGAGTGGCGCCGGGCAACCCACTGGATTGCGGCGCTGCGTGGCAGCAGGCCGGCGCCGCCTATGCTGCCGCCGGTCTGCTCCGGCACGCTCGACGGTCGCGAACGTGACGTCGCCGGCCTGCTGTTGTGCAGGTAGTCAGCAGCAGCACCCCGCGTGGTGCGCGGGCGCCGTTCACCTCGGCCACGTATCCTCGCGACTCGCGATCTTGCCGGCACGTCGAAAGAGGGATCTGAGATGGCAGCGCAGCGGCCCGGCCTCGGCGACCGGTTGCGGCGCGCCCTGGGGCGTAGCGGTGAGACCGAGCAGCCTCAGAAAAGCGCAGCGACGTCGGCGCCCGCGACGAAGGGGGGAGTGGTCACCAAGGCGCCCGCGACCAGGGCCGCAACTGCGACGAAGGCGACGACGGCCAAGAAGGTGACGACGCCCAAGCAGGCGGCTCCGAAGAAGGTGACGACGGCCAAGCAGGCGGCTCCGAAGAAGGTGATGACGGCCAAGCAGGCGGCTCCGAAGAAGGCGGCGGTGAAGAAGGCGGCGGCGACGGCCAAGCAGGCGCCCGCGACCAAGGCGGCAGCGGTGGCGAAAGCGGCGCCCGCGAAAAGTGCGGCCGTGAAGAAGGCGCCAGTGACCAAGAAGGCGGCTCCGAACAAGGCGGCGGCGAAAAAGGCGCCGACGGCCAAGGCGGCGCCTTCGACCAAGGCGGCGCCGGCACGTCGTACGCCGAAACCGGCAGCGACGCCGACCACGACGGCGGCGCCGCTTACGGGGGATGAGGCGTGGACCGCGGTCGAGCTGGCGACGGTGCGAGGGGAGCTCGAGGCGCAGGCCCAGGACCTGCGGCACGAGATCGGCGATGCGGAGTCCACGAACGAGCAGATCCAGCGGGACGCGAGCAACGAGGGGTCTGGCGACGAGGCGGACGCGGGCACCAAGACCTTCGAGCGTGAGCACGAGATGTCGTTGGCCAACAACAGCCGCGACCTGCTGCAGCAGGTGGAGCGGGCGCTTGCCCGGCTGGACGCCGGCACATACGGCGCGTGCGAGCACTGTGGGAACGCGATTCCGAAGGCGCGGCTGCAGGCCTTCCCGAGGGTGACGTTGTGCGTGAGCTGCAAGCAGCGCGAGGAGCGGCGCTGAGCCACGCCGCCGCCCCGACCCGGCGCCGCGCCGGCCTGCTCGCCGGGGTCGCCCTCGTGGTGGTCGCCGTCGACGCTGCCAGCAAGGCACTTGTGGTGGCGCGCCTGGAGCACCGCGTCGGTGGCCTCCGGCTCGGTCCGCTGCTGACCCTGGAGGTCAGCCGCAACTCTGGTGCGGCCTTCTCGTTTGCGCAGGGCGCCACAGTCGTGTTCACGCTGGTCGCGATCGCCGTCGTTGTGGTGATCATCCGTACGGCGCCCCGGCTCCGGTCGCCGGCCTGGGCGGTGACCCTGGGCCTGCTGCTCGGCGGCGCCGTCGGGAACCTGCTCGATCGGCTGCTGCGGGCACCGGGCCCGGGCCGGGGCGCCGTCGTGGACTTCATCCACGTCCCGCACTACGCGGTGTTCAACGCCGCTGACAGCGCGATCACCGTCGGGGCGGTGCTGGCTGTGCTGCTGTCGCTGCGCGGGGTGGAGGTCGACGGGACCCGTCGCGGCACCGAGCGGCAATGATGGTGGGGTGACCGAGCGTCGTTCCCTGCCCGTTCCCGAGGGGCTCGACGGGCTGCGGTTGGACGCGGCACTGTCCCGGCTGTTCGGGCTCAGCCGCACGAGCGCGGTGGAAATCATCGCCCGTGGTGGCGCGAGCCTGGACGGCCGGGTGCGGGGCAAGAGCGACCGGGTACTCGCCGGCGCGACCCTCGACATCGACCTGCCAAGTCCTGAGCCGATCCCGGCGCGGGCGCCAGAGGTCGTCGAGGGCCTGCGCGTCGTGCACGAGGACGACGACATCGTCGTGGTCGACAAGCCCGTCGGTGTGGCCGCGCACCCGAGCCCCGGCTGGGAAGGCCCGACGGTGATCGGTGGGCTCGCAGCTGCCGGGCACCGGGTCAGCACCAGCGGGGCGCAGGAGCGGCAGGGCGTCGTACACCGGTTGGACGTCGGCACCAGCGGGCTGATGGTGGTCGCCAAGAGCGAGCGGGCCTACACGGTGCTCAAAGATGCGTTCCGCGAGCGAACGGTCGACAAGCGCTACCACGCGCTCGTGCAGGGCCACCCCGATCCGATGACCGGCACCGTGGACGCCCCGATCGACCGGCACCCGAGCTCGGCGTACAAGTTCGCCGTTGTCAGCGGCGGCCGGGACAGCGTGACGCACTACGAGACGGTCGAGGCCTTCCGGCACGCCACGCTGCTCGAAGTGCACCTGGAGACCGGGCGCACGCACCAGATTCGGGTGCACATGAGCGCGCTCAAGCACCCGTGCGTCGGCGACGTGACGTACGGCGCCGACCCGACCCTGTCCAAGCGGCTCGGGCTCAGCCGGCAGTGGCTGCACGCCGTGCGGCTGTCGTTCGCCCACCCCGACGACGGGCGCTGGGTGTCCTTCGAGAGTCCGTACGCGAACGACCTCGCGCTCGCCCTGGAGCGGGTGCGGGAGGCCTCGTGACACCGGGGCGACCCAGGGACCGGGCCGCTGTGCAGCTGGCCGGCGAAGCGGACATGGCGGCGGTGTACGCGCTGCGGCACGAGGTGTTCGTGGTCGGGCAGGACGTGCCGGAGGACCTGGAACGCGACGAGCTCGACGCGGTCAGCGACCACGTTGTCGCTGTCCTGGACAGCAGCGTGGTCGGCACGGGGCGCCTGTTGCCGGACGGGACAATCGGGCGGATGGCGGTGCTGTCGTCTGCCCGGGGTGCCGGCGTCGGCGCTGCGTTGCTCGGCTCCATCGAGGCCCGGGCCCGGTCGCGCGGGCTACCATCCGTCCAGCTGCATGCGCAGGTGCATGCCCGGGCGTTCTACGAGCGAGCCGGCTACTCGGCGTACGGCGTGGTGTATGTCGAGGCCGGGATCGACCACGTGAGCATGCGCAAGTCGCTCGGGTGACCGAGCGCGGCGGTCGCCGGAACGGTGCCGGCCTCGAGGGCGCTCGGCAGTCGAGATTCCCTCACCGACGGAGACTCTCGTTGTCCCCAGGTCTTGTTCCTGGCCGAGTAGATGCGGTAGAATCGAACATACGACCTGCATCTCTGCTTGAGTGCAGCTGGCGCTTAGCCGCCGATCAGATCCTTGAGGGGATGGGGGTCGGTATCTACGGCTTGCTGGAGTAGCCGGTAGAACAGCAGGCCTCTGGCTTTGGAGGCTCGC
>JAABUM010000318.1_pt1 | contig 91521 bp, 91 predicted proteins | sample 5559161 | NCBI WGS metagenome assembly JAABUM01 (sample SAMN10711868, study PRJNA513369) | rock metagenome | isolation source: Antarctica rocks | place: Antarctica: Victoria Land, Siegfried Peak nord
CTTCATCGATTGTTCCCACACCATTCTCGTAGGTGGCAACGACGCGCTCACGTAAATCTAAAGAATAGGCTTGCATCTTTCCAAATTACTCTCTTTTGAAGTGTTCATTCAACTGAAAATTACTATATTGCAGCAATAAGCAACGGGCGAAGGTGCGCCCGCCGTCCGGTGCAAACAGCAAGCAATCGCTTTTCTTCATCTTGTGACAACGTGCGCTCGCGCCGCGTTTCATCGCCCTTCGAGATGAGCGAGTCGCCCATCTCGAAGGGCGAGCGTGTGAGCCAACCTTGCCGGATCGCAAAGCGCATCATTGCGCGCATCAATTCGAGTTCACGGTTCGCCGAAGCGATTGACCGTTGCTTGCCTTGAATCGTTGGCGTATCCAACCGCTTCAACTTGTAGGTTTCGACATCGGCGTGCCGGCTCGCTTTAATGCGCCGCTTTCCGAAGCCTTCGACAAGTGCTTTCAACGACGTCAGGACAGGCAAGAGCGACTTCACGCCGCCAACCTTGCGCCCATTAGCTTCTTTTCTTTGAACACGCGCGCGAGGTCGGCAAAATTCACATTGTCGCCGTCTAAGGATTGCTCCCCGTGTTCGTCCAACTCACGCAGCAATTTCTTTTTGAGTTTGCGCGCTTCCGTTATGGTCGCCGCTCGCCGCATACGCTCGCGCCGCACGCCCGCCGCGTCAGTAAATTGCACGCGCACATACTCCGACTTCATAGCCTACCGCTTCGAGCGCAAGGCGCGACATTTGGCGAATGTTCGCTTCGTCATCAATTATTAGAACGCGTTTGCTCATGGTCATTTATATTTAGGCGACAGGCAGAGTGAAGGTAAATGACGTACCCCGCCCCTCTTTAGATTGAACGCTGATCTGCCCGTCGTGCGCCTCAACAATTGATTTAGAGATGGCAAGCCCCAACCCAGCACCGCCAGTTGGCGCGTTCGGCACCTGCACAAACTTATCGAAGACATGCGGCAGATACACAGGGGGTATTCCGCTGCCTGTATCACACACCGAAAACGCAAGGTGATCGCCCAGCCGCATTGAACCGACTTGAATCTCCCCGCCGCGCTTTGTGTGGCGCACAGCATTGACCACAAGGTTATGGATAACGCGCTCGATTTGCGCGCGGTCGGCGAGCACGTTTGGTAAATCCGGCGAAGCGTCGATTTTAAGTTGGATACCTTTGGCTTCAACCTGCGGACGCAAAGCTTCAGCGGCATCCATTAAATCGCGCGTGCGGATTGGCACAAGCTGCGGACGGCTCTCGCCTGCTTCTATCTTCGAGAGGTCGAGCAGATCGCGCATCAATTTTTCCAGTCGCTCACAGTCCTGACGACACGCCGCGAGCACTTCCTGTTGCTTCAACGTCAACTCGCCGACTGCATTTTCGAGCAGTAAATGTACGCCCATTTGAATGCTCGTTAGCGGCGTGCGCAGTTCGTGCGAAGCCGTGGCGATGAACTCCGATTTGAGTCGGTCAATCTCGCGCAAGTGCGTGATGTCTTCAAGAAGTGTGACGGCTCCGAGCAGATGATTCTCGTTGTCGCGCATCGGCGTGGTACGCAGGCGAAACGCGCGTTGTGATCCATCAACGGCAAGCGGCAGGATGAATGCCGAGTCTTCATCCACGACGGCGCGCTGCGAACTCAAAGCTTCCGCCACTGCCGAAGCGATGCGGCTGTCGCGCGCGACTTCACCGATGTGCTTGCCTGTATTCTCCGCTTCCGTGCCGAAGATTTCTTCGGCAGCATGATTGAGTTTCGTTACGCATCCGGCGGCGTCCGTCACAAGCACGGGATCGTACAGCGAATCAATCGCCGCTTCGGTAGTCTGCTGCGCGATGACGAGCTTGCCCATATCGGAGCGGCGCAGCTGGCGTATGCGTTCACCCATGCGGTTATACTCTGCGCCGAGTAGCCCGATCTCATCATGTGAAGTGATGTTGACTTTCGCGCCCAAGTCGCCACCGGCAATTCTGGCCGTCGTCACGGTCAACTGTCGAAGCGGCTGCACAATTATGTTGGAAAGGAAAAAAGCGAGCGCGAGTCCCGCGACAACAAGCGATCCGGCAATAAGCAGCGTGAGCAGAAACCAGCGCCGCGCGACGCCGGAAGCCGCTTGCGACTTTCCCTGCATCGCCTGTTGATTGAGCCGCAGCACGTCATCGCAATGCCCGCGCAGTTGATTGAACAGCGGTTCGAGCACGTTGAAATAAACCACTCGCCCGTGCGTGATAACTTGGCCGCTTGCCTGACCACTCGATTTAACTTTATCCGGGGTGTTTAATAATTCCTGCGATGCTGGCGCGTCTGTTTCAGCGAGAAAGTTGTCGAACAATTTGTAATACTCATTGCGCTCCCGCTCGATTGTTTTAACCAACTCCTGCTCACCCGGTTCGGTGATGTTATGGGCTTCCTTATCAAGGGCTGCGTCAAACTGCGCGCGATACTCTTGCATTTGCTTGATGGCACGTTCGCGTGCGCCGAGCAGGGCGAAGACGGCAGCGGAGTCCTGCCGCTCAAGACTCTCTTTCATGTCCTGCGCGGCGACAACCGAATCATAATTATTCTCAATAATGCGACGCGACACATCGCCCATTTCCCGCAAACGCCAAGCGCTCCACCCGCCGAGCAACAGCAGCGCGGCGATGAACACTAAATACCCTGCCAGAAGTTTCGTGCGTAAATTCATAAGTATCGGCAACAGTAATCGGAATTAATCAGTTGCTATTTTCTAGTCGCTTGCCATCTTCAATGCGTCGTTCCGCGTTCATCAGGCATCGCCTGTTTCATCTCACCTAAAGGCACAACGTGAACAGTGGCGTCGCGGACTTCGTCTAGGAAGCGGTTGATAACTGAGCCGCGCATCAAGATGTCCCAGCGTGAGCGCGACGACTGCCCGAAGATAACGTGCGTGATGCCTTCGCGTCTGGCGAATTCAATCAGCGCATCGGCGACTTTGCGCGACTTGAGTTTGACTACTTTTGCGCCAAGCTCTTCGGCAAAACTGATGTTTTCCTGCAACGCGGCATAAGCATCCGGTTTGATTCTGCCGGGCTCCTCGTTCGGCATCTCGACATAGACGGCGTACCAATCGCCAGACAGCCGTCCGGCGATGCGCCCGCCCGTTCGTAACAGTTTTTTGGCGCTGCCGCGTGATGCCATGCAGACCATAATTTTTTCAGGAATGACGGCCTGCTCCAAACCTTCGCGCTCACGATAGTCATGCGCTTTTGTCGCTTGATCCTGCGCCACTTGCCTAAGTGAAAGTTCGCGCAGAGCCGAGAGATTACCTTTACGAAAGAAATTATTAAGCGACTGCTCGATCTTTTCGACGCCGTAGATTTTGCCTTGCCTGAGCCGCGTCCGCAGTGTGTCAACGGACACGTCCACATTGACGACTTCATCCGCGCGTCGCAGAACAGAGTCCGGCACAGTCTCCCGCACGTGAACGCCGGTTGTTCTGGCAACGGCATCGTTCAATGATTCGAGATGCTGGATATTGAAAGCTGAAATAACGGAGATGCCCGCGTTTAATATCTCAAAAACGTCTTCGTAGCGTTTGCGGTTTTTCGATCCGGGAACATTCGTGTGCGCGAGTTCATCAACGATGGCGACAGCCGGACGACGCGCGATCAAGGCTTCTACGTCCATCTCTTCGAGCACGACGCCGTGATACTCTATGCGGCGCAGCGGCACACGTTCGAGGTCGCCAATCATCGCGGCGGTATCGGTGCGCCCGTGCGTCTCGACAACCGCGATAACGATGTCAACGCCTTGACGCTTGAATTGATGTGCGTCCTCAAGCATCTGATAGGTTTTACCGACTCCGGGAGCCGCGCCGATATACACGCGCAAGTTAGCCCGCTCGCCTTCTTTGAGTTTGGCGAGCAGAGATTCCGGTGAAGGTCTATGTCCGTTGTCGTTGCTCATCCTGCTTTAACTTACGAACTATTTTGACGTAGCAGGTTTTAACTTTGCTTATGCCCTTAGCTTTTACGCTTGAGATAAACCCATCGTGAATTTCCTCTTACGGAGTAGGTGTTGCCAATTTCACAGCAGCGGGCGGAAGTGGCTTCTTAGCGTCGAGTTCAAGATTTAGCAACAGCACATTGACGGCGGGTTCACCGAGAACGCCGAGTTGTCTTCCTTCTGTATGCGCGCCAACGAGTTGTCGTACTTCTGTTTCGCTCAACCCACGCTCACGCGCGACGCGCGGCACTTGAAACTCGGCGGCGGCGGGTGAAATGTGCGGATCGAGACCGGAAGCCGAAGTGGTTATTAAGTCCACCGGAACGGGCTTACCGGGATTTTCAGCTTGAGCTGTCGCCACATCGCCTGCGATACGGTCAATCAGTTTTTTATTGGTCGGGCCTAAGTTCGATCCCGAAGATGCTCCAGCGTCGTAACCGGCATCTCCCGCCGCAGAGGGACGCGAACGAAAATAGCCGGGCGCTGAGAACGGCTGACCAATCACGCGCGAGCCGATCACTACTCCGTCAGCGCGTTTGAGGAGTTGACCGTTGGCTTTGCCGGGAAAGATCACCTGCGCCAAGCTCGTCACGACGAGCGGGTAGATCAAACCCAGCAGAATCGTCGTCACAATCGTCATTAGAAATGCTGTAATTAAATTTTTCATAGAAGTGTTCAGTTTCTAGTTTTCAGTTTTCGGTTCAGGCACATAGTCAGCCAGCGTTGTTCAGTTCTTCTGAAAACTGGAAACCGAAAACTGAAAACTATTCTTACGCCAATCCGAGTGCGTGAATGATTATGTCAATAATCTTGATGCCGATGAACGGCACGATTAACCCGCCGAAGCCGTATATCAACAAATTGCGCCGGAGCAACGCCGCCGCAGACATCGCGCGATATTTAACGCCGCGCAGCGCAAGCGGAATAAGCGTGATGATAACCAGCGCGTTGAAGATCACCGCGGAAAGAATCGCCGATTGCGGCGTGCGTAAGCCCATGATGTTGAGCGCGTTCAAGACCGGAAAGGCAATCGCGAACATCGCCGGAATAATCGCAAAGTATTTCGCCACATCGTTGGCAATCGAGAACGTGGTGAGCGCGCCGCGCGTCATCAAAAGCTGTTTGCCGATTTCGACAATCTCGATCAGCTTTGTCGGGTTGCTATCGAGGTCAACCATGTTGCCAGCTTCCTTCGCCGCCTGCGTGCCCGTATTCATGGCGACGCCGACATCCGCTTGCGCGAGTGCGGGCGCATCGTTTGTGCCGTCGCCGGTCATCGCTACGAGTTTGCCGCCCGCCTGCTCGCGACGGATTAACGCCATTTTATCTTCCGGCGTGGCTTCGGCTAAAAAGTCGTCAACGCCTGCTTCGCGCGCGATGGATGCGGCGGTGAGCGGGTTGTCGCCCGTAATCATTACGGTGCGAATGCCCATTTGACGCATCTGGTTGAAACGTTCGGCCATGCCGCCTTTAACGATGTCCTTTAATTGAATAACGCCGAGCGGAATTTTGTCTTGAGAAACGACGAGCGGCGTGCCGCCCGCCTTCGAGACGCTTTCGACAAGCGCACGCAGTTCTTTGGGCACATTGACGCCGAACGATTGAACGTATTTTTCGATTGCCTCTGCCGCGCCTTTGCGTACTTCATGCCCGTCGAAATCAATGCCGCTCATGCGCGTCTGCGCCGTAAAGGGAATGAACGTCGCTTCGTGCGGCGCAAGCTCACGCCCGCGCAAACCGTACTTCTCTTTCGCCAGCACGACTATGGAACGGCCTTCCGGCGTCTCATCCGATAGCGAAGAGAGTTGCGCAGCTTCCGCCAACTCTTTTTCATTCACGCCCGGCAGCGGAATAAACGCCGTCGCCTGCCGATTGCCGAGCGTAATCGTGCCTGTCTTATCGAGTAATAAGGTGTTGACATCGCCCGCCGCTTCCACCGCGCGCCCGGACATTGCCAGCACGTTGTGTTGAATCAAGCGATCCATGCCCGCGATGCCGATGGCTGACAGCAAGCCGCCGATAGTGGTCGGAATCAAGCACACGAGCAGCGAAACGAGCACGAAGATTGTCTGCGGTGCGCTCGAATAAATGGCAAATGGTTGCAAGGTAACGACGGCGAGCAGAAAGATAATCGTCAGTCCTGCGAGCAGAATGTTGAGCGCAATTTCGTTCGGTGTTTTCTGTCTTTCCGCGCCTTCGACGAGCGCGATCATGCGATCAATAAACGTCTCGCCGGGATTCGATGTGATGCGCACTTTGATTTGATCCGACAGCACGCGCGTGCCGCCCGTCACGGCGGAACGGTCTCCGCCCGCTTCGCGTATCACCGGCGCAGACTCGCCTGTAATTGCCGACTCGTCAACGGACGCGACACCCTGAATAATTTCGCCGTCGCCGGGAATAAACTCGCCTACGACCACGAGCACCACGTCGCCTTTGCGGAGCTGCGGCGCGTTGATCGTTTCGGTCTGACCATTCGGCAGCACGCGATTTGCCGTCGTCTCGGTTTTCGCTTTACGCAAGTTATCGGCCTGCGCTTTGCCGCGCCCTTCGGCCATTGCTTCGGCGAAGTTGGCAAAAAGGACTGTGAACCATAGCCAGAGCGTAATCTGCAATTCAAACTTTGTATTAGTGCCTGCTATCGGCGCGACGATGCCGCGAATCAATTGAAAGGTCGCCAAGACGCTTCCGACTTCGACGACGAACATCACTGGGTTTTTCATCATCGTGCGCGGGTTCAATTTGACGAACGAATCCACCAACGCCCGCTTGACGATCTGCGCATTCCAGATTGCTTGTTTCTTTGTTGTTTCTGCCATAATTTTTTGGAGAAGTCAGGAGTCAGTATTCAGAAGTCAGAATGGTTATGTGCTTTTCGGTGTTGCGCATTTATTCTGGCTTCTGAATACTGACTCCTGACTTCTGTCTCTAAAATGTTTGTCCCGCCTGCATGAGCAGATGTTCGACAATCGGGCCGAGGCTCAACGCGGGAAAGAAAGTCAGCGCGCCGACGATCAGGATCACGCTGATAAGCAAGACGGTAAAGAGCGGCGTCGTCACAGGGAACGTGCCCAAAGACGGCGGCACTATCTTTTTGCGCGCGAGGTTGCCAGCAATCGCCAGCATCGGAATAATCGCAAAGAAGCGTCCGATCAGCATCGCCACGCCTATGCCGGAGTTGTACCAGAGTGTGTTCGCTGAAATCCCAGCGAACGCAGAGCCGTTGTTGCCCGTGCCGGAAGTGAAAGCGTAAAGCATCTCCGATAGACCGTGCGGCCCGGCGTTGTTTAGTTGCGACGTGCCGAAGTCCGGCGAGATGGATGAAATCGCGGTGAAGATTAAAATCGTCAAAGGGAAATAAAGCACCGCGAGGATCGCCATCTTCACGTCGTAAGATTCAATTTTTTTGCCGAGATATTCGGGCGTTCGTCCGACCATGAGGCCGGCGATAAAGACCGACAGGATGACCATGATAATCATTCCGTAAAGCCCACTACCTACGCCGCCGAAGATCGTTTCGCCGAGCATAATGTTGACGAGCGGAACCATGCCGCCCAAAGGCGTGAAGCTATCGTGCATCGAGTTGACTGCGCCGCACGATGTGTCTGTCGTCGCCGTCGCAAACAAAGCGGAGTTGGCGATACCGAAACGCACTTCTTTGCCTTCCATGTTGCCGCCCGATTGCATCGCCGTCACTGATTGGTCAACGCCAGTCAGCAAAGGATTTCCCCGCGCTTCAGCCCAGTAAGAAACGATCACACCGGCGAAGAACAGCACCGCCATCGCGCCGAATACTGCCCAGCCGTGCTTCTGCGATCCGGTCATGCGACCGAGCGTATATGTGAATCCGGCGGAGACTCCTAGAATCGCAAATATCTCTATGAAGTTTGTTAAAGGCGTCGGATTCTCGAACGGGTGCGCGCTGTTGGCGTTGAAGAAACCGCCGCCGTTCGTGCCCCACTCCTTAATTGATTCCTGTGAAGCGACAGGCCCCTGCGCGATTGTCTGGTCAGTAACGGTCTTTGTATCTTTGAGAGGCTTGCCGTCAGACCCATTGACGACCGTGCCGTTCGCGTCCTTTTTGTCCACCGTCACGGTTTGCGGGTCAATGAGTTTCGCCGTGTCGTAAGGCTTAAGGTTTTGCACCACACCTTGGGAAACGAGGAGAAGCGCGCCGACGATGCAGAAGGGCAATAAGACCCAGAGCGTCGCGCGCACCAGATCGACCCAGAAGTTGCCGATGGTATCCATTTCGCGCCTGACGATGCCGCGAATGAATGCGATGGCGAGCGCTAGCCCTACCGCCGCCGAAGTAAAATTGTGATAAGCCAGACCAGTCATCTGCGTCAGATAGCTCATCGTCGTTTCCGGCACATAAGATTGCCAGTTGGTGTTGGTCGTAAAACTTGCCGCTGTATTAAACGATGAGCTTGGCTCGATGCCCGCCAAGCCTTGCGGGTTAAGCGGCAGAACGCCCTGCAAGCGTTGTATAAAGTAGAGCACAAGCATTGAAACGACGCTGAATAAAAGCGTTGCAATCGCGTACTCCGTCCAACGCATCTCGCGCGTATCGTCCACGCCGGTCAAGCGATAAATAATTCGTTCGACAGGGCGCAGCACAAGATCAAGAAATGTATGCTCGCGGTTAAAGACGCGCGCCATGTAGAGGCCGAGCGGCTTTGTAACGGCAAGCACCGCCGCAAACAGCAGCAGGATTTGCAACCAACCATTAACGGTCATAGCTAACCTTAACTTTCAGAATTTTTCAGGACGCAGCAGCGCGTAACCGAGATACACGAGCAACAACGCGGACACGACAAGACTGATAATCGTTTCGAGGTTCATCACTGACTATCTCCTACAACCGCTCACACCCGCGTACATACGCGAGCGCGAGTAGAAAGAACAGAATCGTGGCGACGATGAAAATTAAATCGAGCATAAAGAATCTTCACCTCAATTGAAGTTGTAGCCGACTTCGAGTAGAAAGAAATTGTTGCCGCGCGAAGGATTTTGATTGCCGATTGAGTAACCGGCATAACCCGTTGTTTTCGCGCCGACTTTGAAAACGACGCCCGGCGTAAAATATCCGACGGCAGTTTTGCCAGTAAAATAGTCAGCGGCAAGCGTCACGGTTTTGCTGACAGGCTGCTCGAAACCGAACTGCCCGCCCGCGCGGTTGCTCGTTGAGACGACATTCTTCGTGAAGTCATAGCCGCCAGCCGTCAGTCGCGTTCCCGTCTTGAAAGTCTTGCTGATCTCTGCATAAACGTAGTTGCCCGCGTTGTAACCGCGATTGCGAACCGGTATGAACAGGTGATCGCCGACGACGATGCTGATGCCGTTATCCTTGCCCTGATATGGTTTCCATTTAATAGCCGGAACGAGCGTCGTCGTGTCCGCTCCCGGCTGAATGTTGCCGATGATGTTCAAACCGATTTCGACGCGCCCGCCCGTGCCGACGACGACGCGCGGAACGAAAGATGAAAAGCGGCTCACCGTCTCCGAATTATTCGGCTTGAGGCTCGCATCTAACTCGCCATAGACCTTCCCCTTGTCCAGCACGTCCGTGCTCGGCACATTGAAGATCGTTTGCTGCGCTTGGGTCGCCTGAAAAGCTCCGCACAATAGCAACAAGAAAAGAGGTGCAATGAGCGCAATGAGCCTATTGAATCGCGCGTTCTTCTGATATTCCTTTAAGCTGACATTTTCTATTAGTTTAAGGAGCATTTTTTTCTGAACGCCATCTGTAATAATCCGCCCGCTCTTCTCCATCCGCTTATCCAACAGATCGAGGCAGCATCCGCCGACTAACAACAGCGGGATTGTCGAAAGCAAAAGAACGCTTCCGACGCCATGCAGGGACATGCTGCCCGTTTCATCTCCCAGCACCCATGCTCCAGCCGACAGTAACGTGCCAAAAAAAACGGCGACAACTGCGCCAGCAAGACCTAATACAGTGCCGGTGGCTTGCCATGTCCACTCACCATTACGCGATGCCCGGTACAGCTCTTTCAGGCGAGCTTCATCCTTTTTTGACTCTATGAACGAGTCGTTATCTTTATTCAAAGTTTCACCTCAACTCGCGGCACGAAAAAAAAGCGCGAAGCACTCGCTCCGCGCTCACATTCGTCCGCGCGACAATTTGTGCTCTTCTCCCAAAGCCTGCGGGGTTAGCTGACGGGCTTGGGCTGGAAGTTACCCAACGTGAATTGCGAAACGTGCTCGCAACCTTCACGATACGCCCCTGTTCTTCTGACAACAGAACTTTGGTTCCCCCGTGCTGCCCTTCTCGATGTTTGTTTTGACAACCGCGAGCAGCTTCGGCATTCACTTGTCAACCAAGAGATATTACGAAACAGTTTATAAAGAAGGCATAAAAGGTTTGTAAAAAAGTTATAAAGACCGCGTCTCACTTACCTACTAACAGGCGCGCGTATCAGCGATACTTTCATTCCGATTTGAAATGAAATTCGGCATTTCACCTTTGGTTATCGTGTTATTTAGTTAAGTACCAGGGAACGTTGATAACGATAATATCTTCGTCGCCGCGCAGCAGCAGCAATGCTTTCAAGATGCCCGCGCGCTTGTTGTGCAGCAGGTGTTGATACCAGCGATATGCGACGAGTTCGGGAATGAGGACGGCGATTTGTCTATCGGGATACTGCCGCTTCATTTGCAAAATGTAATCGAGCAGTGGATTGAAGACGTACCTGTACGGCGACGAGAGCGTGACGAGTTGCGGCGTCGGCAGACGAGCGGCGCGCGTTGGCTGCTCAACATACATCGCCCAGCGCCTTTCCAAATCGTCTTCCGCTTTATCGCCTGCGCGAATCTGCACTACGAAGATGTCCGGCGAAACTTTCAAGGCGAAGCGCAAGCCTTTCTGCGACATCTTGTTCCACTCTTTCATCGGGACGATGATGACCGGCGGCTGGAGATTGGAAACGTCGAGCGAGAGCGGATTCTCTATTTCGCGCGCGACGGTATGATAGTGCTGACGCACCGCACCGAAAACAATTAGCAGCGCCGGAATCAACAGCAGCATTACCCACGCGCCTTCGGCAAATTTCGCCACAAGGACGACAACGAGCGTCACGCCCGTCGCCAGCGCGCCGACGCCGTTGACGATCATGTTGCGCGCTCTGTTGCGGCCACCGACGCGCCGCCAGTGTGCCACCATGCCTGCCTGCGAGAGTGTGAAGGCGAGGAAAGCTCCGATGGCAAAAAGCGGAATCAAGCGGTCTGTGATGCCGCCGAAGATGATGAGCAAAATTGCGGAGAGCGCCGTCAAGACGTAGATGCCCTGCGAATAAACGAGGCGTCGTCCACGCGAAGCGAAGATGTGCGGTAGGAAACCGTTTTGCGCGATGACGCGGCAGAGTCGCGGGAAATCTGCGAAGCCGGTGTTCGCCGACAGCGCCAGCACAGAGAGAATCGCGCCAATACAAATGTAGTAAAAAACTCCCGCGCCGACAATCGCCGCGACTAATTGCGAGAGAATGCTTTGATAGCCCGCCGCGCCCGGCTCCGTCGCTCCGATATGATAAACACGCGCGAGGTAAGCGATGCCTGCGAGCAGCAGTATGAGAATACCGATAATCAATGTCAGCGTCCGGCGCGCGTTGTTCACCGCCGGAGCGCGGAATGCGCCGACACCGTTCGAGACCGCTTCGACGCCGGTCATCGCCGTGCAGCCGCTCGCAAAGGCGCGCAGCAGTAACCACAAACTCGCCGCTTCAGTCGCCACAGGCAACGCGGGCGGCGCGACGACCGGAACGGGATGCCCATGACCGAGCAGCGTCTTGACGATCCCGATGGCAAGCACTGCGAACAAACACCCGACAAACAAGTATGTCGGAAGGATGAAGGCGACGCCCGATTCACGCACGCCGCGCAAATTAACAATCGCAATCATTATTAGAATGCCGAGACAGAGCGGCAGCGTGTAGGGCTGCAAATTCGGCGCTGCCGAGACGAGCGCGCCGACGCCCGCAGAGATGCCGACGGCCACGACCAGCACGTAATCGAGCAGGAGCACCGCCGCCGCGAGCAAGCCGGGGAACACTCCCAAATTTCTACGCGCGACAGTATAAGAGCCGCCGCCGGTTGGATACGCGCCGATTGTCTGACGGTATGAAAGGTAAACGAACAGCAGTAGGCCGATGATGATCGCGCTGATCGGAGTGATGTAATTGATTCCGACTGCGCCGAGAGGAATCAGCAAAGTCATCGCCGCTTCAGGGCCGTAAGCGGCGGAGCCGAGCGCGTCCAAGCCAAGCATCGGAATGCCTGATAGCGCCCCGACCCGCTGCTCGCCTTCTTCGTGCGATGTCAGCGGCTTACCGAACAGCACATCTCTCAAAGACATATAGGTACAGTTTTCATGGTGCTGTTCTGCGCAGGCGATTCTTCCGCGTTCAAGCACATCAGAAGTAGGCGGCGCAATCGTCACTGTAGGTTCAGTCGTTTCAATAGCGCGTACAACATTCGCTTCAAATTCTCAAAAGCAACCAGCCACATAAGTTTCTCCCATTCCGTATCCTGCTATTAACCACGCTTTCAGAGTTTCCCGTTTTTTCCAGCACCGCGTAAATTCACCATCATGCGGTGCCTCATCAGCACCACCAACGCCAGGTTAAATAATAGAGCGGGCGGGTTGCTCCTGGCGGTGACTACCTGATGGAGAGCGCCTAAGAAAGCACACAGGGCAACTACGCCGATTATCCTGTAGCTCAGGGTAGGCGTAATGATTGCGCTGAAAATACTCACGATTAGCGCGATTGAGTTGGCTATGAGCATTAGCCAGAAAAGCATCATATTGCTTTGCCATGCCAACCCGCGTCGCATTGTGCGGAAGCATGAATTGTGAGCGTTATAGCAGTGTCAGACGGCACACCCTGCCGCCTCATGTTTCGCACTTTCGGATATGTTTTCGGCGAGCTTCACCGACTTACCCAGTCTCATTTTGTGGAAGGTTTTATCGCCGCTGCCGTTCTCGCACTCGATAAGGCAAATATCCTCATCCTCTTCCACACCCGCTTCGTCAATCGCCTTCTTGATTTCCGACCAAGTCATAAACTCCACTCCGTGAATTATCTGACAGCTCCATTGCTGACAGCATGATCTTACGGCGGTAGATATAAAAAAGGCGTAAAGAGTTTATAAAAAGTTTGTAAATACGGCGGCGGCGTGCGGCGTGTAGAAGTGAAGTTTACTTACCGGCGGGATTGAAGCGGTATCCTGTCCAAGGCTCTGTGAGGATGTAGTGCGGGTGCGCCGGATCAACTTCGATCTTACGGCGCAGGTGCCCGATGAAGACTCTCAAATATTCATTCTGTTCGACGGAATTACCGCCCCAGACTGCGCTGAGCAGCGTGTGATGCGTCAGCACTTTTTCGGCATTGCGAATCAGATAAACGAGCAGTTCATATTCCTTCGGCGTCAAATGTATTTCACTGCCGCGCAAGGCGACGATGCGCGCCGAGAGGTCAACGCGAAAATCTCCCGTTTCGATTACCGTACTCGTGTCAGTGGCGGGCGCTATTACTCTTCGCAATAGAACGCGCACACGCGCCAGAAGTTCATCCATCCCGAAGGGCTTCGTCACGTAATCATCCGCGCCAGCATCCAGCGCCTCGACTTTGATTTTTTCTTCGCCTTTAGCTGAGAGCACGATGATCGGCACTTGCGAAAAAGCGCGCAGGCGTGAGCAGAGTTCCAATCCGTCCATGTTCGGCATCGAAAGATCAGTTACTACCAGATCGGGCGACCAGTCTCCGAAAGTTTCGAGCGCCCCGACGCCATCAGCGGCAACTCGCACATCATAGCCGCGAGTTTTAAGCCCTGTGCGCAACACGCGCGTGAGCTGTGGCTCGTCATCCACGATCAAAATGCGTGATTTCTTTTCCATAGCAATTAATACGTTCCCTCATGAGAGATAGCCTTGCCGTTCCCGTCCTTCAGTTCTTCAACTGTCGGCGTTTGCGGCACGCCCGCGTATTCATCATCACCAATCGGGAGCGTGAGAACAATCCTTGTTCCGCTTCCTAGCGCGCGGTCTTCGATCCAGATGCGTCCGCCGTGCGCTTCGACGATTCCTTTAGCAATCGCCAATCCCATGCCTGTTCCCGAAGGTTGATGCGTGCTGATGTCGCCGTCACGAATCGCGCGAAAGAATTTGTCGAAGACGCGTTCGCGCAAATCCAGCGGGATGCCTTCTCCTTCATCTTCAACGGAAATTTGCAGCATCTCATCCTTCGCTCGTCGCGCCGCGAGGCGAATCGTTGTTTCAGGCAAAGAATATTTTGCTGCATTATCAACGAGCGTGTAAACGACCTCGCTCACCGCTCGCGGATCAACGCTCACGACCGGCAATTCGTTTTCCATTTCGACTTCGATACGATGATGTTGAGTGAGCGGTTCAGCGCGCGTGAGTGCCGCCGTGATAATCTCGTCAATCGCTCCCCATCTGCGGCGCAAGTGCATCTCCCCTGCTTCGATGCGCGCCAGCTCAATCAGACCTCCGATAAAGCGATTGAGACGGTCACTTTCTTCGTTGATAACTTCAAACATTTCCCGTCTCGATTCGGCGTCGAGCGCAATTGTTTGCTCGCCTTTGGCTTTACCGTCTAAATCGTCGAGCAGGGTGGTAATGGAGGCTTTGATCGAAGTCAGCGGCGTGCGTAGATCATGCGTGACTGCATCGAGCAAGGCTGTTTTTAATTTTTCGCTTTGCTGAATGGCTTTCGCATAACTCGCTTGCTCGAAAGCCACTTGCAGCTCCTGATACAGCCGCTCGATCTCACGCTTCCCAATCTCTGCTTCTTCAGCGCGGTGCTTAGCCCGTGCAGAAAGTTGTCCGACAGTGATGGCAGTGATGAAGAAGGCAATGAGCGCAGCCCAGTTTTCCGGATCTGAAATACTAAACGTGCCAACGGGCGGTAGGAAGAAATAGTTAAAGCAAAGCACACCGATAACCGAAGCTAATAGCGCAGGTCGGCTTCCCCAAAGAGTCGCAACGAAGAGAACGACCAGCAGCAGCGCGAGGGCAACGGTAGTTGAATTAATGTGTGCGTGAAACGGCGCAAGTATGCCGGTAACCGCAGCAATGCCGATCACTGCCAACACATAACGTATGCCGTTGCTCTCTCGAAGGCTCCCCAAGATGTTGTTCTTTCTCCTGTCTGTATGGCAAAAACTTCTTCGTAACAGAATTTGCGGTTGGCAACTGTGTCGGCTTCGCACAGCCAAAATCGCTCTACGGCGGCACTGTGCAAATCATGCTTCACGGCGACACGCTGCACATAAATGGTTATCGCATTCAAGAGCCGGGCGAGGGGATTTTAAGCCTCATCCGGCCTTTTGACTAGGTGTTTAGTCTCCTGTGGTGGTGTACTCTGCACACCATTATCCGAAAAGGAATCACTATGGGACTGAATATGTGGCGACTTTCAACGTTCAGTTCTTTCATGGGTGGATGTTCCCGAAAGTATCATGCAAACGTGGCACGTCGGTTGCCAGTTGTCTGGTCAACAGGGGCGTCGTGTACGGTAAACGCGCATCTTCGGCGACGAAGTTGCCGGGCTACCTTTATTTTAGTTGAACAACAGTAAAAGATTGTAATATGCAGTACGGACTGACGATGAAAGGGTTTTAGGATGAGTAACTCAAAGCAGTTGTTTGTGATTGATAAAAACGGCCAGCGAGGGATTGTTGATGTGACGGCGCGTCCGCCATTCGACGGCAGCGGGACGGAGATACTTGTCACACTGGATAGCAATGCGCGACGTGTGGCAGTGCCAATCAAGGCGCTGGTTGATCGCAAGGAGCAAGGCTATTTTCTCCCGCGCAGTTTCGCAGAGTTTTCAACCCAGAGTGATTCCATTAATTTTGAGAATGGCGGGGCGATTGCCGTGCCTGCGATTGATGAAGCCTTTAATGTTCTACAAGGCGAGGCGGCGGAGGCGGCGATTGAACCGACCCGCGCGGCACAGGCGGCATTTGACCGCGATGAGACGCTTAGCCAATTCAGGCCGAACCTGAAGCATGATAATAATAATTCTGAACGCCGTCGCGTGGAAGGCATGTGGCAGGATGATGCGACGCTAGAGATGGCTGTCCCGCTCTACGCAGCAGATGTGCTCGCCGCTTCCAGAGTCTCACAGGAGAAAACGGCGGGCGGCACTTCACCCTTTGTTCGTCCACCGCTTGTCATCGATGCCAGCGCGAAACATGATAAGCCGACGACTGTTCGTCAACGCCTTCGATCACCGTTGCTCGTTTACGCCAGCGTTGCTATCGCGCTTATCTTGGGTGTTCTCGGCGGCCTTCTGCTATCCCATTCCGGCGTATCAAACGACGCGTCGGATTCGCGCGAAGCCTCAGCACAGCAGTCGCCGATTAATGCTCTCGGTCAGAGCGGAGCGCCAGCTAATGCCATCCTAAGCAGTTCATCCACGGATAAAACTACCGTTGGCGCAAATGAACCGGCGCGTAACATTGAAGTGCGCGGCAGGGCGGGAAGATGGCGCGGCGCATATAAAGAAGAGAGTCCGCGTGCCATAGAGCTGCACGATGCGCTCAACGAATGGGTTGCCGCCATGCAATCACATGATATAGATAAGCAATTGAGCTTGTATGCGCCGCTGATTCAAAAATATTACACGAGCCGCAATGTTTCACTCGATGCCGTGCGCGACGATAAAACGCGCCGCCCGCAATTTTCAGATGTAAGGGATGTCAATATCGGCGAACCGCAGATCACCTTCGGTTCGGGTGGCCGCACGGCGACGATGCTATTCAGCCTTGAGTACGCCAGCGGCGATCAAAGCAATCCGCGCCGCGATCAAGTCTGGTATGAATTAAAATGGTCGAAGACAGAGGAGGGATGGAAGATCATTCGCGAGTATGAGGTGAGCGCCAGCCGCCGGTAAGTTGGATGATTCCGATTGAGCGTTGTAGAATCAGCCGCGACGTTTTGGCCGGAGCTTTATCAGTTCAGTTTCCTGAAACGATGTATTTGCTTCAGGTGCGTTTTGCTTTACTCTTCCCAATCATAGGTTGCGATAAATTTATAGCGTCGGTAGTAGCTTACGATGAAATAATTGATGTTACGCAAAAATAGCCTGTCTAATTCAACCGGCTTTCTTGTCGTAGCTGTCTTGATCGTCTTTGCGCTCAGCTTTGCGATCACTTACAGCTTGGCGAGACGATACGACAACCCGCAAAATCCCGCCGCGTCACTGGCTTCACCCAACAACGATAGAGTTCGCCATGGTCTAAACGGCCCCGTCGAAAAAGTGCGCACCGAAATCGCGGCGCTTTCAAATAAGTCCGGCGTGTTAACGGAGAGTCCGCGCGAATTGATGGAGACGACGGCCTACGATCCTCAGGGCAAAATTATTGATAGCTCTTATTATCCCGTCTCCCACACTGCAAAATCCGGCAAAGAAGAGTATAGCTACGACGACAAAGGCAACATCAGCGGCAAGACCGTGCGCGACGCCGACAATGCTATCGTGAGTAGAGAGTCTTACGCTTACGAGTATGATGCTGTCGGCAACTGGACGAAGATGACCGCCTCACGGCTCGTCTATGAAAACGGCGCGCTGAAACAAAGACCGGCGGAAGTAACCTATCGTAACATCACATATTATTTCGATCAGTCAATCGCCGATAAAGTTAATCCATCATCCCTCAAACAAAATTCCGGGCAAGAGAAAGACACCGCTTCGTCGCTGCAAGCGGCGCTCGATGCGTGGATTGCCGCGACCAATGCGCGCGACATCGAAAAGCTGATGAGCTTTTATGATTCACGAGTGGACATCTTTTATCTGGCGCGCAACGTCTCGCAAGACTCTGTGCGCGCGGAGAAACTACGCTTATTCCAGCGCGCCAGCGTGCTCGATATACGCGCCGCCGCGCCGGAAATCGCACTGAACTCTGATGGATACCTCGCAACGATGCGCTTCCGCAAATCGTATTTCATAAAAGAGGATCAGCGAATCAGGCAAGGAGAGGTGCGACAGCAACTACGCTGGCAGCGCACCGCTGGAGGCTGGAAGATCACAGGCGAACGCGACGAGCAAGTTATACGCTAGAAATTCACGAAGCACATATATGTTTCAGGCTATCGGTAAAAGCTGAAGTCAAGCGGGTACGCTTTCGTAACGGGCGAGTTAAATGCAGAGCACAAATTTCGTAGCGCTGGCGGGGCATTTGAACGACTATCCGCTGCCGGATTTAATCGGGACGTTGCGGCACAAGCGCAAGTCCGGGCGGCTCGTCGTCGAATATCCGATCAGCCCATGCTCCTTCTACTTTCAAGACGGCAATCTGGTTGACGCGCAACTCAACAGTTTGGCCGGAATGCAGGCCGTCACCGTCGCCCTCTCGCAGCCGAACGCTTCCTTTAATTTCAACCCGCTGATTCCGCCGCCGCGACAATCCATTGATGAATCCTCGCAAAAAGTTATTTTAGAGCTGCTCGGATGCGTTGATGAAAAAACCGTAAACGTCGAAGCATCGGCGGCGCATGACGCGTTGCTGCATGATGCTTCGTTTTCATCCGTCGCGCTGCCCGATTCGATTTATGTAGACGCAGAGCCGGAGAGTTTACCGCAGGCGAAAGAGCGGCTGGCACTACCGGCTTCGCCGCTGGATCGAACTCTGCGGCGGCGCAATCGCCAAGTGTTGATTGCGAGCGCGATTATTTCGCTTGTGGTCAGCCTCGTCACAGCCGCCGCCTTTGCGCGCTGGCTCATCAGAAGAGACATCGACGCCGCAATATCCGAAGCGACGAAGAACAACCGGGCGGGCGTAAGTCAAAATGAAATCGGCGGCGCGAATGCACGGACAATCAAGGTGATCGTGCAAGTCGATAAGGGGCGCGTTATGCAAGCCTTTGTCGCGGAGCCTCGTCCGGGCATGGATGCCGTTGAGGCGCTCGCGTTAAGGATCGCACGCGAGCGCCGTTATCCCAAGAATTCATCAGGACAGGACGCCGTGCTGGTAAAGATCAATTCGCCGGGATGAAACGGCGAGTAATGAGATGAGACAGCGAGTAGTAAAGAATGTGTTGAATCGTTAATGCCCATCGCCGGTGCTTAAAAGGAGACTTAATCATGTTGTTCCTCACAAGCAAAGTTTTGCATCATGACCTTAATGATGAGTCGCGCCTCCGGCTGCTCGAAAAATTGGGGGAGCATGGCTTGTCACCGCTCATTCGTTCGGCGAGATTGCATTGCTACGAGTTGGCGCTGGCGGACTCGAAGCGTGGCGGAGAGACGACGAAGCGCATTCATGAGATGGAGCGCGCCGTCGCCGCCTTAAACAACTCTGGCGGCTCGCCATACGTTCCGGGCGATATTTTTTGCTTTGACGATTATGCGTTCTTTCTCATTTTCGGAGACGCTAAAATTGGCGAGGCGGGAACGCGCGCAGGAATTGTTTACGGACGCCGCACAACAGAGCCATTGCGCAAGTTGGACTCTTTTTGCCAGACCGTGAATCGCTGCCTTGCGGGAGCGGAAGGAGCAAGCGGCGATAGCAACGACGAGAGGAGCGATGCGGGCGCGGCAACGGGTTTGATGTTGTGGCAGCATGACCGGTCAATCGTTCCGCAGGGGTTCACGAGCTTTGTCGCGCGGCAGGACGCGGATTCGCTGTCCACGTTTGTGCGCAAGGAAGCGAATCGTGAACGTATGCTGGCGGCGGAATTGCTGGATGATGCGAGCACACGATATTTCTTACGCCGCGCGAAGGAAGCGTATGCCGAAGGGTACGCCATGCGGTTCACGGCGGATGATGATAATGCTGCGTCGTCTCAGTTCTCCGTGAACAAGCTGATGGATACCGGATTGCTGCAACGCGAGATTCTGATTAGCTGCCGTGAAACAGGCCACGCGCTCTTTACTCTGCCGACATCGGAGGCGCTCGCGGTCGTCACCATCAGCGAGGCGCAGTGTCTTTCGTGCGGCGCGCGCATCGCGGATGAAAAGATAGAAGAAGTCATGTCGCCGACCAGACTCGCTTCCGAACTGCTCGACGATGGAGCATGGTTAGCCAATCGCCTCTATTCTGTCTTGCGCGGGCTGGGCGTGCCGGAAAGTGAAATCGCCGTCAAGCCGCCAACGGGAAACGGCGAGGCGCACATGATGGTCAACGTGAGCGGCGAAACGTTTCTATTGATCCTGCGCGACGGCGAGTTGACTCCGGCATTTGCGCGACGCGCGGTTGATTTGAAGATTGCGACGAGTGCCGCGCATCTCGTGGTGGTCGTGACCGACACCGTCCACAACGAGGGACGCCAGCACTTAGCCAGCTACGCCAAGCGTCTCGCGCGCGGCGGAAAGGATTTCGAGTTGATAATCGCGGAAGGCGTGAGTGCTGCCGCCTTAGAGCTACGGTATGCCATTGAACGTGCTTCGCAGAAGGTGCTCGGCGAGCAGTTGTGCGAATTGGACGCGAGCCTCGGATTGAGCGTCGTAGGTCTTCTCACCGCACGATTTCAATTGTGTTTCGCAGCCGGAGACGGCGAAGTGACTCATCTGCCAGCCATTCAGCCGCCCGCCGCCTTACAGACCACCGACACGGCCTTACCCGTTTTCGACATTACTCTACTCGACAGCACCGACGTGAATTGATCGGACTCCAAGTGATAAAAGCGCAGGACGCCTACAAGAGAACGATTTGTTCACCGTCGAAATCAATCGTCCGGCTCAAACAACTGAAGGACGGCAAGGATACCGAAGCGACGATGAGCGAAACCATCCTGCCCGATGCCGGAATCGTCGGCGAACTGCGGCGCTTTATCGAAGCGATAGAAAACAACGGTTATAGAAAACTCTCAAAATGGTATAAAAACAATATAGGAGTTTATACTAATGCCCTTGAACAACTTTTTGAACAAAATAATTTGCGGGAATTGTTTGGAAATTATGCGGCAAATGCCAGATGAGAGCATTGACCTAGTTGTTACTTCTCCGCCGTATAATCTAAAAAACTCAACCGGAAACGGAATGAAAGCTGGAACAAAAACCGGACGATGGGCAAATAATCCGCTTCAAAATGGCTATGCACATCATAATGACGAGATGCCGCACAATGAATATGTCGTTTGGCAACAAAACTGTTTGACGGAAATGATGCGGCTTCTCAAAGATGACGGCGCAGTTTTTTACAATCACAAATGGCGCGTTCAAGGTGGCTTAATTCAAGACCGACAAGATATTGTTAGCAGTTTTCCCGTAAGACAAATTATTATCTGGAAGCGCGCAGGCGGCTTTAATTTCAATCCGGGATATTTTGTTCCGACTTACGAAGTTATTTACTTAATCACCAAACCGAAATTTAAACTAGCGTCACAAAAAAAACGGCTATGGCGATGTATGGGAGTTTCCGCAAGAAATGAAAAACAAACATCCTGCGCCATTTCCTTTAGCATTGCCATATCGTTGCATTGAAAGCACAAAGGCACAAATTATTCTTGATCCATTCGTTGGTTCAGGAACAACTGCTTTAGCCGCTAAACAACTTGATAGAAATTACATTGGCATCGAAATTTCACCAGAATACTGTGAGATTGCAGAAACTCGTATTAACGGAGCAGTGTTAATTCCAACCCAGAAAAATTCTCTATTCGACTTAACGAGCTAATGAAAATCTACACTAAAGAAACTCTCATCGCAGAGTTAAAGAAAATCCGTAATTTGGGCTTTGTTCCAAATGCTCGACACGGCAATCATGGCGGAATCGGAAATACCTTAGAAGACTTGCTCGGTATCGAAGAAAATAACTTACCAATACCAAACGCCGCCGAATGGGAGTTAAAAACACAACGACTTGGCACAAGCTCACTGACTACACTGTTTCATGTCGAGCCATCGCCACAAGCATTAAGATTTGTTTCGGCTATGCTACTGCCGAAATACGGTTAGCGGCATCAAAAGGCAGGAAACGGTTATCCCGAAACCGAAATGAGTTTTCGCCAGACCATTCACGGACTCGCGCCTAGCGATAGAGGTTTTAAGGTTGTCATAAACGAAGACGAAGAAAAAGTTTTGATTTCTTTTGACTCTTTATCAGTTGCTATCAAACATATTGATTGGCTTAAATCAGTTGAAAAAAATATTGGGCTTGAAGAATTAAATCCGCAACCATACTGGGGCTTTGCCGATTTAGCCGCTAAAGCCGGAACGAAACTACATAATTGTTTTTACGTCCAAGCAAATATGAAACGCGAAAAGGGTCAAGAGTTTTACCATTACCAAAAGATTCTAAAATTGACTCGCTTCAGTTTCGACAATTTTTACAAGGCTTACTTGAAGGATTTGTGCTTGTGGATTTCGACGCTCGAAGTGGACATAATCACGGAACTAAATTTCGTTTGCGCCAAAATCGATTGCCTGACCTCTACGACCACGCCGAAGAAATTCAACCTTCAGTTTTCGCTTCCGCCGCTTGAGATTCAACAAGAAATCGCCGCGCATATTCAAGCAATCAGGACGCGCGCCAGAGAGTTGGAAGACGACGCAAAGGCCGAAGTCGAACAGGTTAAAGCCGAAGTAGAGAGAATGATTTTGGGCGAGGCCGATCATTTGGACGGAAGTAGTAACTGAAATGTCGCGCCGTCGTTTTCGTTTCTGATTGTCAGCGAGCCGCCGTGCTGCGCCGCAATTTTATAGGCGATGGAAAGGCCGAGACCGATGCCCTTTTCCTTCGTCGTGAAAAACGGATCGAAGATGCGCGACACAAGCGCCGGATCGACTCCGCCGCCGGTATCCTCGACTTCAATCGCCACGCCGTCGCCGTTTCTATCGAAGGTGCGAAGCATCATGCGCCCGCCGTTTGGCATCGCTTGCAGCCCGTTGATGATGAGATTGAGCAGCACTTGTTTGATCTGCTCGGCATCTATCATCAAGAGCGGCAGACCGGCATCAGGATGAAATTCTACGCGCACGTTCTGCGATGCGGCTCGTTGTTCGATGAGCGTTGCCACAGAGCGGACGATCTCGTTCACGTCGGCAGGCGCGACGGCTGGCTTCGGCGGGCGCGCGAAACTCAGGAACTCGCCGACCAAACGATCCAAACGATCTACTTCGCGTTTAGCGATGCCAGCGAATTCACGGCGCGGGCTGTCCGGCGGCAACGCGTCTTCCATAATCTCTACCGCGCCTTTGATCGAGCCGAGCGGATTGCGCACTTCATGCACGACCGCCGCCGAGAGTTCGCCGAGTGACGTGAGCCGTTCGGCTTGCAGCAGTTGCTCGAAGGTTCGACGCAGTTCCGCATACGCTTTTTGCAATTCCTTCGCCGTGCGCTCGCTGCGCTCGCGCGCCCGCCGCCCGCGATCACTAAGCACGCCGGTCACGATGCCGATGACGTTGAACAAAACGATTTCAGCGTATTGATTGAGGGAGTAATCGAAATTTCTGTGCTGCCAGTGCAGCCAGATGTGCGGGATATAAGCGAGTGAGGCAAACAGTGCCGCGCCGAATCCGCCGCGCAAGCCGAAAAGAATGGCAGCAGCGATAATCGGTATGTAATAAAGGCGTTGATAAATTTCGTGCAGCGTCAGGCGTTCGAGCGGAGTGATGAGGTGCAGCGCGGTGACGAACAGAATGGCGGCGGCGATGCCTGCGGTTTGTAGCTTTACGGAATGCCGTTTGCCCGTCACTGTCGCGCGCCCTCGCCCGCTTCCGCCGCGCCGTCAGCCGCCAGCCCGTACTTCTGCATACGGTAGATGAGTGCGCTGCGTGTGATGTCCAGATAGCGCGCCGTGCGAGTTTGATTGCCGCCGTGCATCTCAAGCGCCTGCCGTATAATATCGCGCTCGACTTCATCAATCGAAAGCCCTTGAAAGGGAAGTTCGATGAAGACGTTGGCGGCGGAAGCGCGCGGGCGGCGTATCTCTTCCGGCAAATCATCGAGCGTGATGCGATCACTTTTCGCCAGCACGACCATGCGCTCGATGAGGCTCTTTAGCTCGCGCACGTTGCCCGGAAACGAATAGGCGGCGAGCGCGGCGAAGACTTCGCGTGCGAGCGTCATTCGACCGACGTTGTGCCGCTGGCAAGCCTCCTGCAAAAAGTGTTCGGCGAGCAGCGGGATGTCCTCGCGCCGCTCGCGCAGCGGCGGTAACTCGATAGGCACGACTGCCAAACGGAAATATAAATCTTCGCGGAAACCACCGTCCTCGACGAGCGTGCGTAAGTTGCGATTCGTCGCGGCGACGATCCGCACATCCACTTTGCGCGTCGTACTTTCACCCAAGCGCGTGACCTCGCTTTCTTGCAGCACGCGCAAAAGCTTCGGCTGCAGCGCCGCAGGCATCGCGCTCACTTCATCTAAAAAGAGCGTCCCGCCGGATGCTTCTTCAAACTTTCCCTTCGCATCCGAGACCGCGCCGGTGAACGAGCCGCGCTTATGCCCGAAGAGTTCCGATTCGATCAAGCCTTCGGGAATCGCCGCGCAGTTGACGGCGATAAACGGGCGTGCGGCGCGCGTGCCGTTGAAGTGTAGCCCGCGCGCGATGAGTTCCTTGCCCGTGCCGCTTTCGCCTGTAATCAGCGTCGTGACATCCGAGTGCGCGACGCGCTCCACCGTGTCCAGCACCTGCCGCATACGCGCCGATGTGCCGATAACATTTTCCAAACGAAACTGCTCATGCACGAGGCGGCGCAAGCGCTGATTCTCCGAAATCGTTTCGCCGAACGCTAAGGCCTTTCGCAAAGTCAGGAGAATCTGCTCGCGGTTGAATGGTTTGGTGATGTAGTCGAACGCACCGGCGCGCATCGCTTCGACTGCGGTCTCGATGTCGCCGTATGCAGTAATGACGATCACGGGAGTATCTGCTTTGATCGCACCCACGCGGTGCAGCAACTCTAAACCGGAGAGGCCGGGCATCCGCAGATCGGTGATAAGGCAAGCGATTTCGTGCTGCGTAAAAATGTCGAGCGCAGTGAGGCCGTCCGCCGCCGTCAAGACTTCATAATTGTTTTCGCGTAGTTGAAATTCAAGCACGCGCCGCAAGGAATCGTCGTCGTCGGCAACGAGAATGAGCGAAGCATTTTTGAGATTTTGCGGCTGCTGCCTGTTGCTGGACATTATGGCAATGAGTGCATACGAGCCTAAGGTTCTACGAGGCGGCGGGCGGCGCGGCAGGCGTTGTTGTTGCCGCCAACTGCTTATCCTGCGTCCATGCTTCGATGTGGCGCAAAGTCTCGACGGCTTCTTTGTTTTGTCCCGCCAGCACCTGCTCGCTAAAGCGTATGTAGGCTTGCGCGAGGCCGCCAATCGTGCGCGCGTCTTCGCCTATTTCCGCGATGAGCTGTTGCGCCGCATCGTCGCGTGTAAGAGTGGGACGGCCTTGCAGAGAGCGCGCGCGGCTGACAATCCGCATCGCAGGGCTGTCGAGCCGACGATGGAAGGCGATGATCGCGCGCTCCAAAGCTTCCAATTCACGCTCGCGCCAGTTAGCGCGCCACAACGCCCAGCCGAACAGTGTCGAGACGAGCACGAACAAACTGCGGAAGATCAATTGCACGCTGTCAGGCCGCAACAGTTCGGCGCTAAAACCGGCGGACGAATGAAAGTCTGCGGCGAGTTGCGCGTGCATCGCGGCATCGACGACCCACATCGCAAAGCCGAGCAGCGCGCCGAAGATAATTTCCTTGTAACGTCGGAATAAAGCCATCGAAAACTCGTTTGATACTTAACTGTACGTTTTGTCGCGTATATGATGATGCGACTTAATCAGATGAAAGGCAGATTATGTAGGGGCAGGGCTAGTCCCTGCCCGCTTGTTTGATAAAGACACGGGCAGGGACTAGCCCTGCCCCTACAGTGTTCACATTCATTTGCAAGCAGCTATAGGTATTATACTCTCTGGATTTCTGAAAAGGTCATCCGGGCTTCGCATTATTTTAGTGCCACGTCTCGCCTTGCGTTCACCGCATTATCCTCCCGCGTCGCCTATGCATCGAGAATGGCTAACGGGCCGTTACGCAAGCCATGCAGCCACAAAGCGAGGTTTTCATTGCCGGAACTCCAGATTAAAAGCGCGGCGAGCGTTCCGTAGATCGGCAAATGCCCGATCAACTCCGTCCAATTGAAGACCGTCAGCGTCAGGTTAATCGGTATCCACGCGATAAGGATGATCTCGCGCGGAAAGATGCCGAAGAGTATCCAAAGCCCGACGAGCAGTTCGACGCTTCCGGCGCAAAGGATAAAGAGTTCGTTTGACATCGGAATGCCGAGCGCCGTCGTGAAGTTGAGCGGGAAGCGTTCGAGGAACGCGCTGGCTAAAGGAATGTTGGCAAACTTCTCCGTAAAGGCGACGAAGATCAAACTCAAACCGAGTCCGGCTCGAAGCACAGGGATGGCGCGCGCCATTAACTGCGGCGACGGCTCTAAGCGCGGCAAAAGTAAACGATCAATCGAAACGGGGCCGCGTCCCGCGAGAAAAAAGAATGCGGCGAATCCTAAGTACATCGCGCTCTCGAGCATCCGCTCAAGGCCGACGAGGAAGATGCCAGCAAACCACAAGGCGGCAAGCGCGACTGCTGCGAGGCGCGTCAAACCGCCGTAGAAAAACGAGAGCGCGATGCCCGTCTGCGCGAGTCCGAACACATACACCCACACGCCATGCAATTCATTATTCGGCGAAAGAAATTTTCCTGTGACACTACCCACGAGCAGCGGCACGGCGATATGCACGGCGAGAATCGCTGGCACAAGACCGTAGAGCGCCGCGCGGCGGTCATCCGTCGTACCGAAGTTTTCCGGCCCCGGCACAAAGCCGCGCCCGCGTCGCTTCCAGACGAGCCAACCGGCAAGCGTTGTCAGCAGCACGGCGGCGACGAAGGCGAGCGGCAGCGTGCGAAAGAATAAATCCCAGCGCAAAGGGTAGCCGGATGTTTCGTGAAACCACTTCTCGTGCGCCGAAGCTTCGGCGGTCATCACGAAGATCGTCGCGGCGCAAACCGCGAGGCGTTGCCGGTAAGTCTTAAAGTTCATCGCGCTTGCCCGTTTCCTTCAACAATCAATTTGCCGCGTATCATGTTCATCCCGCAGGTAAAAGTGAATTCGCCCGCTTTGTCCGGCGTGAATTCTATCGCCGTTGTCTTGAATGCGGGAAGGTCGCGCGCGATTCCGAAGTCTCCAAAAATCACTTGCTCACTGCATGACGCGGTTTCGTCACGGTAAAAATCGAGCCGCACAGGAACGTGCTCTTTGACGACGATCACATCGGGCGAGTAGCCGCCTTTGACAGTCACTTTAATTTCCTGCACGCCGCTTGCGCCGACTGAAGCCGCCGTCGCTTCACGCTCTCCGAAGAAATACCACAGCACAAAGGCAATGGCGACGACGCCGCACGCCACTACAATTATTTCCGTTGCATCCATATTTTAATTAACCACTTCTTTTCGCGCCAAAAATTTTCCTTCATGATTTTTTAAGGTTGACAGGCAATTTACCGGCTGATGTAGATTGCGTTTTGGAGAAACAAGAATGCTTTTAATGACACTTTTTATCGTTGCAGCAAGCTTCGCCGCGCAACGCTTCAACGCCTTCTTTGGCAATGATCGGAATCATTACCAACGCGGCTACAGGGTCTGCCCACCACCAGCCAAACAAGGCATTAAGACCAAGCCCGGCCAGCAAGATAGCCGAAAGATACGCGCAAATATCGGTCTGGCGCGAATCGGCGAGCATTGCACGGCTGTTCAGGCTCGTCGCAATTTTTCGTTTCGCCCGCGCAAGCAGCGGCATTACAACCATGGACAATGCGGCAATCGCAATCCCGATAAAACTTTCGTCGGGCGGCTCACGAAGAATTAAAGATTTCCCCGCGTCAAAAGCGACGTAAGCGGCAAGAGCGAGAAAACTGATGCCGACGAGTTTCAGCGCGAGACGTTCCCGATGCTCGCCCGCAACGAGTCGCCACAGCAAAACGGCTCCCGATGAAACTTCGATAATCGAATCGAAACCGAAACCGATCAGCGCAACGCTGCCTGCAATTATACCTGCGCCGATTGCTGCAATCGCTTCGAGAGAATTCCAGCCGATTGTCAGATATTCGAGCCTGCGCCCGCTTCGCACGCTCGCGGCGTGGATAGACTCTCGAGTTAACGTTTCGACATTCATAATTTCATTAAACAAGACGACAGCGACAAGGGTACTGCGGGTCGCCGAACTCGACTTGCAAAGTCGTATGCTCGATGCCGAACTTGTCGTGTAACTCATTTGCGATTTTGGCAAGCAGCCCGTCGTCGCAAGCCGCTTTTTCCAAAACAACGTGCGCGGTCAACGCAGTTTCCGTCGTGGACATTCCCCAAACGTGTAGGTCATGAACATCGGCGCACGTCGGCAGATTCGCCAGATATTCTTTGACACCGTTCATATCTATTCCTTGCGGCACGGCATCGAGAGCGAGATTGACCGAATCACGAAGCAAGCCCCAAGTGCCGTAAACAATCAGCGCGACAATCAGCAAACTCACAATCGGATCAAGCCAAGTCCAGCCCGTGTAAAGCATCGCAGCGCCCGTTAGAACTACGCCGAAGGTAATGACGGCATCGGAAGCCAGATGGACGAACGCGCCGCGAACGTTCAAGTCGCCCTTGCGCCCGGACATAAACAACAGTGCCGTTCCGCCGTTTATCAAAATACCAATTGCGGCAACCCAAATAACGGTCATTCCTTCAACTGAACTCGGATTTCTAAGCCGCCCGATAGCCTCCCAAGCAATCGCGCCGACGCTGATTAAAAGAACGGCGGCATTGATAAGCGCGGCTAAAATCGAAGAACGCCGAAAACCATAAGTGCGTTCGGGTGTCGGACTCCGGCGAGCGAGAATCATCGCGCCCCAAGCCAACGCCAAACCGAGCACGTCGCTTAGATTGTGCCCGGCATCGGCGACGAGAGCCAACGAATGGGACAGCCTTCCATAAATGACTTCGAGAACGACGAAACCCAAATTGAGAATAATACCGATAGCAAAGGCGCGTCCGTAGTTTGCTGGCGCGTGATTGTGTTCGTGACCCATAAATTCATTGTATCCCGTAACAGCGAAAGTAAAACAATTCAGCCTTGACCTTTGTTTTTTAGTCAACGATTCGCGGCGGCTGAAACGAGCGCAGCCGCAAGCTGTTGGTCACCACCGACACGCTCGATAAACTCATCGCCGCGCTCGCTAAAACAGGTGACAGCAGCCAGCCTGTGAACGGATACAACAAACCGGCGGCGACGGGAATGCCGATGATGTTGTAGATGAACGCCCAGAACAGATTTTGTTTGACGATGCGGATCGTTTGTTTAGAAAGCGCAATCGCCGTCACGACGCCGCGCAAATCGCCGCGTATCAGTGTGATGTCGGATGCTTCAATCGCCACGTCTGTGCCTGTCCCGATAGCAATGCCGACATCTGCTTGCGCGAGCGCCGGAGCGTCGTTGATGCCGTCGCCGACCATCCCGACAATTCTTTTTTCGTTTTGGAGTCGCTTGATTTCGTCGGTCTTCCCTTCCGGCAAAACTTCCGCGAGCACGCGCTCGATGCCGACTTGTCTGGCGACTGCGTCTGCCGTGCGCTGGTTGTCGCCCGTCATCATCACGACTTCAATTCCCAGTCGTTGCATCGCGCGGACGGCTTCCTTCGATTCAGGTTTGATTTCATCGGCGACGGCAATGATTCCGGCAAACTTTCCATCAACGCTGGCATACATCGGTGTCTTGCCTTCCGCCGCTAAAAGGCTCGCTCGCTCGTCAAAGCCGTCGAGCATGATTTGACGGTCACGCATCAGCTTCAAATTTCCGAGCAGCAAGCGCCTTCCGTCAACCTCAGCCTCTAACCCGTGCCCGGCGATTGCATTGAAGTTCGATACATTGCTCAATGCGATTCCTTGACTCTCAGCCGCGCCCACAATCGCCGCGCCCAACGGATGCTCACTCCCCTTCTCCGCCGAAGCTGCAAGGCGCAGCAATTCGCTCTCACTCATGTCGCCCGCCGCAAGCACGTCCGTCAGCGACGGTTGCCCTCTCGTGATCGTGCCTGTCTTGTCGAGCACGATGGTATTCAACTTGTGCGCCGTCTCCAGACTCTCGCCGCCTTTGATAAGAATGCCGTTCTCGGCGCCGCGCCCCGTGCCGACCATAATCGCCGTCGGAGTTGCAAGTCCGAGCGCACACGGGCAGGCGATGATAAGCACCGCGACGAAGTTGACGAGCGCAAACGTGAAGCGCGTGTCAACGGGCGCGGCGACAAACCAGACGACGAAGGTGGCGATGGCGATGCAGATAACGATGGGCGTGAAGATGCCGCTGATAACGTCAGCCGTGCGTGCAATCGGCGCTTTCGAGCCTTGCGCGTCCTCGACGAGCTTGACGATTTGCTGCAGCGCAGTGTCCTTGCCGACCTTCGTTGCCTGAAAGCGAAACGAGCCGGTTTTATTGAGTGTCGCGCCGAAGACTTCCGCGCCCGCGCGTTTTTCAACCGGCAAACTCTCGCCCGTCAGCATCGACTCGTCAATCGCCGACGATCCGTCTTGAACTACGCCGTCAACCGGAATCTTTTCGCCGGGACGCACCGTCACGATGTCGCCCGGCACGACCTCTTCAACAGCGATGTCCATCTCGCGCCCGTCACGCACGACGCGGGCAGTCTTCGCTTGCAAACCTACCAAGCGCCTGATCGCATCGCTTGTGCTTCCCTTCGCACGCGCTTCGAGCATTCTGCCCAAAAGTATCAGCGCGATGATGACGCTTGCGGCCTCAAAGTAAACGGGAATCATCGGCGCGCTTGCCTGCGACGCTCGCATCATGCCCGCCGCACTCTCAAAAAATTTCGGCGCAATCGTTGCGGCGATTGAGTAAAGAAAAGCCGCGCCCGTGCCGACGGCAATGAGCGTGTTCATATCCGCCGCGCGATGCCGGAACGCCGCCCACGCGCCGCGATAAAATTGCCAGCCGCAGTAAAAGACCACGGGCGTCGTGAGCGCGAGTTGCAGCCAGTTGACTCCCGCGAAATTAAACAGCGAGATGCGCCCGTGTGACATCGCAATCGAGAGCACCGGAAAACTTAGAACGGCAGCGATGATAAACTTACGCTTGAGGTCGCGGTACTCCGCATCACGCGCGGATTGCTCGGATTCTTCCGCCGCCACATCGCCGCCCGCGCCCGCCACGTCGCGCACCACATAGCCGAAATCTTCAATTGCCTGACGAATCGCCCGAACATCCGTTGCGCCCGGCAGATACTCGACGCGCACTTCCATCGTGCTTAGATTAAAGTTTGCACTGACGACGCCGCGAAGCGCATTGACATGCTTTTCCAAAGGTTGACTCGAACCCGACGGGCGCGCCGAATCGTCAACGATGAAGTCTGCGCGAGCCGTGCCAGCCGTGCCGTAGCCGACATCCTTGACCGTATCAATCAACTTACCGACGCCCGTTGCCTGCGGATCATATTCGACTGTCGCGCGAGAGGTGGCGAAGTTGACCGAAGCCTTCCGCACGCCCTGCGCTTTCGACAACCCGCGTTCAATGCGTCTGGCGCACGCCGCACACGTCATGCCCGTGATCGGCAAGTCAACGCGCTCGCCCGCTCCGTCTGCCGTCGTGCGTGTGTGACGATCACCATTTAACGGCGCACCTTCGATAACGCCCGACTGCGGCGCGCTCGAACTGCTGCCAATCGTGTTCATGCCTGCATACTTCGCCGGGGCAGCATCGAACTTGCTTTGACACGCCGTCGAGCAGAAGAAATAAGTTTGCCCTTCGTGTTCGCTTTGCCCCGCCGCCTTTGCAGGGTCAATCACCATGCCGCACACAGGGTCTTGCACCGATGTCGTTACTTTCGTTTCCATAAAAATTCCCCCTTGCCCTTCTGAAAACAACGCGACTTCCTGTACGAACAAAAGCAGGCTAAGAGTTTTTCGCCGGTGTACGACGTGGCGCGCTCGAATGCCAATGGACAATCTGCCAACGTCCGCTGCGTTCTTCGAGAATCGCCGTGCCCAAGCCGCCGCCGTCAACGTGGCGCTTCTCGATGTCTGCGGAGATCGCGTACTTGAAAGTCGCCCATGCAGTTTTGCCAGCCGTATGCACCTGAATGTCGGAGAGCGTGTACTTCGTATTCTTCATCTCGCGCATCTCCGGCACGAGATGATGGTCGCGGTAATCCGTCCAACCATAATTAGCGTGTCCTTGCTCGAAGACAGTCAAGCCTTCATCGTTCGCCCACACTTTATTTAGCGCCGCAAGATCGGCGCGCTCGAAGGCGAGTGTGCTTTGCGTTAGCGCATCGCGCACGGCCTTTTCCGCATTCGCCTGTGCGCTTGCCGTCGAACGAAACGCGACAGACGCACATGCGGCGAACACGAGAGCGATCAGACACCACATCACTTTACGTTTACTGGATTTAATCTGGCTCTTCATCATTGTTGATTCTCCTTAGAAACGGATTCGTGTAAACCTAACTTTTCAATCGCCGGTCACTAATTCCGGGCGCGCCAACTTTTCTGAAAACGGCGGCACGTCCTTTTCCGGTTGCAGTTCCTCGCCGAATTCATCGGTCTTGACGCCCGCGCGCGCCGCCTCACGTTCACGAATAATTCGCGCGGCAACCGGACGCCCGAACTTATAAAAGACCGCCGGAGTAACGAGCTGATCGAGCAGTGTCGAGGCCAAGATGCCGCCTAGCACCACGACCGCGAGCGGATGCAGAATTTCCTTGCCCGGCGCGCCCGCCGCAAGCGCGAGCGGAATCAGCGATAGCCCTGCGGTGAGCGCCGTCATCAACACGGGCACTAATCTTTCAAGCGAGCCGCGAACGATCATGTGTTCCGAAAACTCTTCGCCCTCTTCGCGGAGCAGATGCAGATAATGCGAGATCATCATGATGCCGTTGCGCGAGGTAATGCCGACGAGCGAGATAAAGCCGACGAGCGTGGCGACGGAGAAAACGCCGCCCGTCAACAGCATCGCAAAGATTGCGCCGATCAGCGCGAGCGGAATATTGACCATTACCTGCAAAGCCGAACGCCAATCGCCGAGCGCCTTCAGCAATAAAAAGAAGATCGCGACGAGCGAGAACATCGTCAGCACAGACAAGCGCTTTGTCGCTTCCTGTTGCGCCTCGAATTGCCCGCCGTACTCTATGAAGTAGCCTTCCGGCAGTTGCACCTGTGCCTTGATACGCTGTTGCATGTCCTTCACAATCGAGCCGAGATCGCGCCCCGCCGTGTTGGACGAGACGACGATGCGGCGTTGCGTGTTCTCGCGCAAGACTTGGTTCGGCCCCGGAATACGCTCGATGTCGGCAACAGCGGAGACGGGAATCTGCGTGCCTTGCGGCGTATCGACGGTTGCACTGCGAAGCGCGTCCAAGTTGCCGCGCGATTGGTCGTCGAAGCGCACTACGACATCGTAGCGGCGTTGTCCTTCGACGGCTTCCGAAACAGTCTTGCCGTTCAAAGCAGTCTCAAGCGTTTCGGCGATTTCGCCGGGTTGCAAGCCGTACTGCGCGGCGGCAGTGCGGTTGACGTTAAAGCGCACTTGCGGAATCAAGACTTGCTTCTCGATTGCGACATCGGTTGCGCCCTCGACGGTGCTCATCACGTTTCTGATTTCTTCGGCCTTCTGGCGCAGCACTCCCAAATCATCGCCGAAAAGTTTAACAGCGATCTGCGCGCGCACGCCGGATTGCAGATGGTCTATGCGATGCGAAATCGGTTGCCCGACGTTGACGTTGACGCCGGGAATGATTGTCAGCTTATCTCGTATGTCGTGCAGGATGTCTTCGCGCGCGCGCGCGGACTTCTTCAAGTCAACGTCAATCTCCGTGTAGTGGACTCCTTCGGCGTGCTCGTCCATCTCGGCGCGTCCCGTGCGCCGTCCCGTTGATTTCACTTCCGGCACGCCGAGAAGAAGTTTTTCCGCCACCGTACCGATGCGACTGCTTTCTTGAAGGCTCGTGCCCGGCTGCGCCAAGAGATTGATGGTCAGCGAGCCTTCGTTGAACTCCGGCAGAAACGCCGTGCCGACGAACGGCAAAGTAGCGATGGCGATAAGAAACATCGCGCCAGCGCCGCCGATCACCGCCCACGGATGGCGCAGCGTGCGATGCAAGAGTTTTTCGTCCCACTTCTTGAGGAAGCGAACGAAGAAACCTTCCTTGTCGTGCTTCATCGCCTTCATTTGGGGCAACAATAGCGCGGCAAGCACGGGCGTGACCGTGAGACTGACGACGAGCGAAGCGATCAGCGACGTAATGTAAGCGAGTCCGAGCGGCGCGAGCAGCCGCCCTTCGATGCCGGTCAAAGCGAAAAGCGGAATGAAGACCAGCGCAACGATGAAGGTCGCGTAAACGATGCTCGAACGAATCTCCAGCGATGCACGATAGATAACTTGCAGCGCAGGTCTAGGTTGATCGAGCAGCCGATTCTCGCGCAGGCGGCGAAAGATGTTTTCGATGTCAACGATGGAGTCGTCAACGAGTTCGCCGATGGCGACGGCAAGACCGCCGAGCGTCATCGTGTTTATCGAAATGCCGAAAGCCTTGAAGATCAAGAAGGCGATGATGAATGAAAGCGGGATCGCGGTCAGCGTAATCGCCGTCGTGCGGAAGTTCAGCAGAAACAGAAACAGCACGATGACGACGAGAATCGCGCCGTCTCGCAAAGCATCTATGACGTTGCCGATTGCCGCTTCGATGAAGTTGGATTGACGGAATAAATCGGAGTTGATTTCGACATCTTCCGGCATCGTCGCTCCGAGTTCCTTGATCGCCCCTTCAACTTTCTTCGTGAGTTCAATCGTGGAAGCGCCCGGCTGTTTCTGGATAGACATGATGACGGCAGGCGCGCCATCCGTGCCCGCATCGCCGCGCTTGATCTTTGCGCCGAACTCCACCGTCGCCACATCGCCCAGTTTGATCGCCGTATTGCTGCGGTAGGAAACTACAGTGTTCTTTAGTTCGTCGAGCGAGTAGAAACGCGCGAGATTGCGGATTAAGTATTCCTGCGATTGCGCGTCAACGAAGCCGCCGGTCGTGTTGACGTTCGACTTTTGCAGCGCGGTTGCGACATCCTCAATCGTGATGCCGAACTGCTTGAGTTTGTCGGGCGAAACGAGCGCCTGATACTGCTTTACGCCGCCGCCGATATTGATGACCTGCGCGACTCCCGGAATCGTCATCAAGCGCGGGCGAATCGTCCAATCGGCAAGCGAGCGCACGTCGAGCGGATTCGTCGCGCCCGTCTTGGAACGAACGGAGATGAGCATAATCTCGCCCATGATGGATGAGATCGGCCCCATCGAAGGCTGAATGCCAGCGGGCAATTGCTCGCGCGCGAGGTTGAGCTTTTCGGCGACGAGCTGCCGGTCAATGTAGATGTCCGTGCCCCAGTCGAACTCGACGGTGACGACGGAAAGTCCGATGCCGGATTGCGAACGCACCCGCGTCACGCCGGGCGCGCCGTTCATCAAAGTTTCAATCGGAAAGGAAACGAGCGTTTCGACTTCTTCGGGCGCGAGTCCTCCGGCTTCGGTGAGAATCGTGACCGTCGGCTTGTTCAAATCCGGCAGCACGTCAACCGGCAAATTAAAGGCAACATAAGTGCCCCACACCAAGAGCAGCGCCGCGATAGCGACGACCAGCAAGCGGTTCTGGAGCGACCAACGAATAATGGCATTTAACATACTGCTTACCCATTACGGATTTTTAGCGTCGCCGCGCACATGCGTTACACACGCGGCGACGCTTGAGCGATGGTGATACATCAGCCGTCTATTTTCCTGCGCTCCACGCCGTCTTCCATTTGTTCATCTGCGCAATCTCTCGCTCCTGCGCGTCAATAATTTGTTGCGCCAGTTTTTTGATTTCAGGATGCCCGGCTTTGGTGAGAGCCTCGCGCGCCATCACGATTGCGCCTTGATGATGCGGCGTCATCATGTCGAGAAACATCATGTCGAAGGCATTGCCCGATGCGGCGTTCAGCTTGGTCATGTCCATCCCGCGCATCGAGTCCATCATGCCGGACATTTCCATATTCATCGCCTGCGGCTTGCCCGCGTACCACTCGTCGCGCCACTGCTTCATCTGCGCGATTTCACGTTCTTGGTCACGGATGATATTCCCTGCCATCTCCTTTAGTTCGGAGTGCTGCGCCTTTGTTTCAGCGGGACGCGCCATGTCAACTGCGCCCTGATGATGCGCGGTCATCGTGTCTAAAAACTGAAGATCGTAAGCCGCGCTCGCGGCGTTCGGCGAACTTTGCATCGCTCCGTGATTCATACCACTCATGTCGCCGGACATCCCCGTAGCTGGTGACGCAGTGGCGACGGATGGCGGAGTCGCGCTCGAAGTCGCAATGTTGCTGTTCGTGTTTGTATCCGTCGCTGTATTGCACGCCGCCGCGAAGAGAGCCGCGAGAGCGAGCACAACGAAAAGAGTAACGCATTTCCCGATAGCTGATTTCATAACTGTGTTCTCCTGATTCGATTATTGTTCCTGCGCTACGCAGAGTAAAAAACTTCGTAGTAGCTAGGTTCTGTTTGACATAAGTTGCCACTAGCTTTAGCTAGTGGGTACGAATGCTTGACAAATTGTATGGCTTTAGCCGAACCGCTTCGGCTAAAGCCGATAATCTAATAGCTTCACTGATCCACTAGCTAAAGCTAGTGGCAATTGAAAATTCACCGCTAATATCGACAGAACCTAGAACTTCTTGAAAGCATGTCATTGTCGAGCAACAACCGCACTGCGAAAAGGCGCTGCGACGTAAGCTGCGGCCTTGAACTTCTATGCGCCGGGCTGCGTCGAGCGCAATTGATAAATGCCTTCGGTGACGACGCGCTCGCCTGTCTGCACGCCCGACTTGATTTCGTAATAATCCTGTCCTTCGGAACCGAGCGTGACCACGCGCTTCTCGAATGTTTCGCCGCCCTTGAAGACGTATACGAAGGTTCGTCCCTGCTCTGTCACGACTGAAGCTTTCGGCACGCTCAACACATTCACGCCGCCGCTCGTGTCTATCGTGATTTCGACAAACATGCCGTCGCGCAAGCGGTTCAAGGGATTCGGCGCTCCGAAGATAACGGGGACGGTGTGCGTCTGCGGATCAACCGTCGCGCCGATGGTGACGAGCCGCCCGTCTCCGCCTTCGCCGATTGTGTAAACCTCGCCGGGTATTCCTGCCGCCGTGTAAGTCGCGCGCCTTGAATCGCGCACCGTCGCAAGGTCTTTCTCGAACACCTGCGCTTCCAAAAGCACGTTGGAAAGATTAACGACACTTAATAGTTGCGCGCCCGCTTCGACCTGCTGCCCTGTAACGGCCTTCACGTCCGAGACGGAGCCTGTGACGGGTGAAATCAGAGGGAATGTTCGCACCGGATTAATGCGCGCGACAGAGCTTCGCGCCAACTGCGCCTGCTGTGCGGCGACGCGCGACTGCTGTTCGGCGGCGACGACTTCCTGCTCCGCGAGCATGACGGCGGTTTGCGCTTCTTCAACGCGCTTCTTCGGTGCTGCGCCGACTTCCAAAAGATTAGTCGCGCGCTGCAATTCACGACGCGCCTGCGTGAGCCGCGTGCGCGATTGCTGCGCGAGAGCGCTCTGCCCTGCTTGTCGCGCCTGCTGTTCGAGCGCGGCGGTTCTCAGTTGTATGCGTTGACCTTCGAGGCTCGCTTGCTCCGGCGCGCCCAAGATTTGTTCGATTGTGCCGATTTGTTCGCCGCGCCCGACGACGCTGCCGAGGGTGATGCCGCGATTAAAGAAGATGCGGCCAGACACGGGCGGCGAGATGACTGAACGCGCTTCGGGGCGTGCTCTGACCGCTCCCGCAACTTTCAATCCGCTCACGATGCGACGCTGCTCGACGGGCGCGGTGCGAATGTTAAAAAGCAACTGCGATTCTTTCGGGATCGTGACGACTGCGCCGGAGCCGCCGAGCGATGGGTCGCCGGTGGCGAGCGCCGTTCCACTCGCCTGCGTTTCAGCATCTGCGGGCGGCAGCGCGGCAACAATTCTGCGCTCGTGCGGCGGCGCGAAGTAAGCAAGGGCGACTGTGCCGAGCGCGAAGAAGATTAGCGTGGCAAAAGCGACAGGCAGCGTCTTGCGCGCAGCCTCTGTGCCTGTCACGCCGTCGCGCGACGAAGCGTTGTGGTAGCCGAAGATCGCGCCCGCCGAGAGAAGAATCAGGATGGCGAGGCCGAGCCAGAAAGCCCAGTTGACGGGTGCGCTCACGATGCTCACGGGAAAGTCTGCGCTGAACTGCCGGTTGTCGCTCGTGCTTACATCGAAGATAATTTTGTATTCGCCGCCGTCGCGGAATGCGTAGTGAACTCCGTAAGAGCCGGGTGTTCCTTCGCCGTGCGTAGCGAGATTGCTTGCGACGACTGCTCCGGCAGCAGAGGTCACGCGCGCGGTCACTTTCGCCGCTTCAAGCGGCAGCGCGCCGCTCCCGCTAAAGCCTCCTTCGACTTGCTCTGAGAGCTCGGCGGCGAACTGCGCTTCTTCTCCGGCGCGCGGGTCGGGCGGCGTTTGTCGCAGACGCACCTTGAACTGTCCATCGGGCGTTTGCACGTTGCGCTCGGCGGTGCGAACGGGAGCGGCGGCGGTCTTTCCGGCTTGCGGCGGTGCTTTCTGATCGCCGTGATCCTCGCCTCCATGCGCGCTCGCAGGACGCAGCTCAGGCGTCGCGACCAGAGCAAAGAAGAAGGCGACTGCCGCAAGCAGCACGAGAAACGCGCGAAAACATTTGCGCACGCCGACTTGTGATTGAGACTCCGGCTCAGGTTTGATTGTTGGCTTCCGTATTCGCATTGTCAGTGTGCGTGTGTGCTGCCGTAGAGCGTCTGCATCGTCATGATGTCAACGTGAATCGCCGAGGCGATGGCCTTGGCGGTTGCTTCGTCAACGCCCTGCGCTTTGAGGTCGCCGCCGATTTGATATTTATCGTCGTGGCCTTTGCCTTTGAATTGATCGAGGAACGATTGCGGCACGCTTTCTCCGCGCACGTCCTTAATGAACGGCAGACCGTTGCGGCTCTCGTAGACGACAATTATCTGCTTTCCACCGGCTTCGACGACTGTCGCCGCTCCCGTTTGCTTGCGCGTTCCGCCGCTCGTCGAGAAAGCTAGATACGAGTGGTGATCCGTGTCGGGAGCTTTGCTGCCCGTCTCCTTCTCAATCGAGGAGATTTGCGCGGGCGTCAAGTCTTTGTGCTGTTTCGTGATGGATTGAGCATCGGGCAATGCGGCGCGCACCGAAGCTGGCACGTCCTCGCCCGTTGTCGCAGCAGGTCTGGTGGCGGCTGTTCCGGTGTTCGCGTTGGCAGTTGTTGAAGACGTTGTGGCGTTGGTCGTCGCCGTGTTCGTCGTGCCTGTGTCTGACGAGTTGGAACACGCGGCGGCGAAGGCTGCGAGCGACGCGACGAGTGCGATGATAAGAATCTTTTTCATTTGAAAGTTTGTCCTTTGAATTTAATTTATGGTTGTGTTCCTGAAATCGGTTGTGACGCCGCTAACTTCTTTGATGTCGGTGCAATTGTTTGCAAGGGCATCGTCACTTGGGCAGGCGTAATGCTCGAAGGAGACGGCGAACTTGCCAATACCAAACGCGGCGGATTGCCTGAGTTGATCGAATCCAAATCAGGCAGCACCGAAACTGAAGAGGCGGCAAAGCCCGTGTTCGGGATGGGCGTGCCGAGCGCGGTTTCTAATTCGGCGAGTGCGTTGTAGTAATCGCGCAAGGCTTCGTTGTACCCGGTCTCGCTTTCGATCAAACGCCGCTGTTCATTCACCACGTCGAAGATGGAGAACTCGCCGAGGTTGTAAGCCGCGCGCACGCTCCTCACATTCTCTTCGGAACGCGGAACGATCTGCGTCGCGTAAAGAACAAAGGCTTCCGCCGCCGCGCGGTAACGGCGGTAGGCGAGCGCCACATCGCGTTTGATCGTCGCCTCTAAAAACTCGCGCTGCCGTACAGCCTGTTCGCGCTCGCCTGTGGCGGAAAGTATTTCGCCTTGATTCTTATTGAAGACGGGCAGTTCAACCGCAACGCCGAAGCGCAGCACGTTATCCGTCTGTCCGACGCTGCCGACGCCGAGCGACTGTGGCAAATCGGTGATTCGCCTTTCGCGCGAATAACGCACAGAGCCTGCGATGTTCGGCGTCGCCTGCGATTGTGCCAAGCGAATGCGCGCTCTGCCTAACTGCTCTCCCAATCGCGCCGCGCGCAAGTCAGCACGCTCGCGCAAAGCTATCTCCGTTAAATCAGTAATTGAAATATCGAGTCGCAGCGGGCGGTCAGGCAAAGGCGCAATACGCAGCGGCTCCGTCGTTTCAAAGCCGACGAGCGCGCGCAGACTTATTATCTCTCCTTCGAGATCGGCACGCGTGCGTATGACCTGCGCGCGCAGGCGATCAGTCTCGACGCGCACCACGTTAAGATCAATCGGCGCGACATCTCCTTCCCGCAGCCGCGCGCCTGTGATGCGCACCAATTCTTCGTTCGCCACGATCAAGCGTTCGAGCGCATCTAGTTGGCGACCAGCGGCGACGGCGCGCGCGTATGACGAGCGAACTTCCGCCGCGAAGCGACGTTCAAGCGCCAGCACTTCCGCACGCGCCTGCTCTAGCTCTGCGCGCGCGACTTCGACGCGCTTGCGGCGCTTGCCCGCCGTTTCAAAGACCTGCGAGACGCCGACATCGAATTGGCTTTCGGCTGAACCTCCAAGAAAGCGCGCCGAGCCGTATTCCGTTTCGAGCGTCGGATTGGGTCTTAAGCCGGATTGAATTAAACGCCCTTCGGCGACGGCTAAACGCTGGCGTGCGCCGAGCAGATCGGCGCGGCGCTCGAATCCCGTTGAAACCAGCCGCTCAATGCTCATCCCTGTCGGATCGAGAAATTGCGACGACGAAAGTTGTGATCGCTGAAGCGTCGTAGCTGCTGTCTGCCCTGCGCCCGCAGCACCGGCTTCTCTGCCGCCGGGCGGCGCGGGTTGTTGCGTGGACGACGTGCCGGGACGTGTTGTCGTCGAGCCGGATGGCGGCAGAGATTGGCTTGGCGTCTGGGTTTGCGCCCACGATACGGAAGCATTGAGCGCGAGCGTTGCGATGATTAAAACTTTCGATAACCGCCGCCGCGTCGTTCGTGACTTCTCCGCGCCGGTTGTCGAAACTATCTTTGCAAATGTGCCAGCCATCATTGACGTTACGAGACTTATCACGCGGTTGCCGTTTCTTCTTTGATCCGTTCGCGCTGCGTCCCCGTCGTGATGCGATGAATGATTGCGCCGACTAAGCCGAGAGCGATGAGCGCCGCAAGAACGATGAGCGCAGTGCGCGCCCACGTCTGAGCGCTTTCGTTTGACTGAACAAGCGGCGGCGCGACTTCAATTGCTCCGTACTCGGCTGTTTCGGTTTTTCCGTCGTGGTCAACGCGCGCGGCGAGTGTGTATTGTCCTTTTGGCAGGGGCGGCAGCTTCGCTTCGTACATACCGGGCGTTGCGCCCGCAGCAGTCGCAACGGCTTCGACTGGAACACCGCCGTCGCCCGTTAATACAAAGACGAGCTTCGCATTGCCGACAGGTTCGTTCGTGGCGAAGTGGGTGAGAAAGAGGCGCGCGGCTATTTCCTTGTCAGGCTCGATGGGCGTGTGCTTAATGACGACTTCCAGATCGCCGACACGCGCGGTATGCGCGACCATGCCCGTTCCTGTTGAAACAACAGGCGCTTGCTTCTCTCCATGATCTTCGCCGCCGTGTGCCAGAGCAGTTGCGCCCGGTATCAATAGTGCGACCAGCAGCGCAATGACCGCGAAACCAAATGCATTCTTTCCTCTAAAGACACTCATCATTATCTCCTCTTGCATAACGCGGCGTTTGCCTTCAGCTACGTCACGTGCCGCAGTGTCTGTTCTCAGACATCAATCGAATCATCACCCGGCGACATGCGATCCGCGATTAACGGTTGAAGCCGTCGCCGTGACCGGCACATGAGCTTCGTTGTGGATGGTCGTGGAAGTAGGTACGGCGCTCACGGGCGTTAGTGATTCGCGGCACTTCGGACAATAACCGGGACGCAAAGAGGCGAAACCACCGATAGGGCATTTATAGAAGATGCCACCATTATCGTCACTCGCCGTCTTAATTTGCGCTGCTTCTCTCATTGCTTGCTTCTCCATTAGCTGCAAGCATCATTCCGCAATGTTGAATTACCGCAAACGCCCGAACAGTATAGTTCTGCTGGTATTTTCTAACTTCCGACGCGAGGTAATTGCACACGCTGTCTGTTTACACACAGCCGCTGTTTGTTTTCAGGCAGACAGCCTTAGCAAGTTCGATTATTTTGTCGCTGCGCCGGAGCATAGATACGCTGACAGTGGATCGGCTTGAATTTCCAGCTTAATATCCGGCGAATTAATAATTTCAAACTGAAGCACTGCCGCACCCTCATAGCAACCATAAGCACACGAAAACGTCACCTCACTTTAATGAAGGGCGATTATTAGCTGCCTAAAACGGCCATTTAATCTCCAACCATTTCCGGCATAAAAGTTGCTATTTCTTTTTTCTAAGGGAGGATAGAGTATGAAAATAAATCTTTTGAGGAATAAATTCGGCGGAATGCTCGTTGCTTTTTCGTTGCTCTTCGGCGCTACTCTAATCGCCAGCACGACTGCTCAGGCGCAGTACCGTAATGATCGCTACGGGCGTTACGGCAACGGCAACGATGTTTACCGGATAGCCCAGGATCAAGGCTACCGCGACGGCATCGACCACGGTGCCGAACATGCGCGGGACAGACATCGCTTCGATCCCGAAGGCACGAGCCACTACAAAAATGCTACGGAAGGTTACCGCTCCTCCTACGGCAACAAAGATGCCTACAAACAGGCTTACCGCGAAGGATTTCGGCGCGGTTACGACGAAGGCTTCCGCCGGAACAGCGGCGGTTACGGCGGCTATGATCGCAGTCGCAACAGTGGAAACGATCCTTACTACCGCAACGACGGTGGGAATGATCCTTACTATCGCAATGACGATCCCTATTACAGAAACGGCGACTCGCGTGATAACGGCGGCTACGGCAATGACATTTACCGGATAGCGCAGGAGCAGGGCTATCGTGACGGCGTAGATCATGGTGCCGAACATGCGCGCAACCGTGACCGTTATAACCCCGAAGGCACAAGTCACTACAAGAATGCCGATAGCGGTTACCGTTCCGAGTATGGCAACAAGGATTCCTACAGACAGGCTTACCGCGAGGGCTTTAAGCGCGGGTACGATGAAGGTTATCGCAGTTCGAGTAACAACGGCAGATACGGACGCCGCAATTCGCGCAGCCGCGCGGCAGACATTCTGGGCGGTATCCTCGGAGGACGACCTTAAACCTTAATTGAGTTAGCAAGTATCACTGACAAGATCAGTCGCTTCTTTTTTACAAATTTAGCGACCGTAAATCGAGGCCCGGATGTGAAGGGGAGAGCACATCCGGGCCTCGATTTGTTTCAAACAAGTTGAATTGAAGCAGTCGCGCAAAATCCTATCTACGCGCGTGCGCCGGACATGAGTGTGAGCAGCATCGCCGTTTCTTCCGGCATGAAATCATTTTGCGACATCGAACATTGCGCTGCGCGGCGACTCACCCATCAGCCGCTTTAACGATTTGTTTACATGGATTCGTTCTAAGAGTATAACGGGAGCAATGCCATGATTTCGGATTTTAGGGAGCTTAATATGAAACGAGAAGACGAAAGCGCTGAAGCCGATTTGACTGCGGATGCAGTTGATTACGAACAGTCACCCGAGTTTGTGAACGATACGGTTGAGGAGACGGACAACTTTCTGTCGGATGATGGTGAGGCACGTCGCGTCTTTTTGAAACAAACCTTGATCGCGGGCGGCGGGCTGGCGGCGGCGAATTTATTGCTGAATTACGGGAACACGGCACAGGCTCAAACAATGCTGGCTGGCGTGCCTGTCTCTCAAACAGCAACGCAAATGGCTTCGATGAATGCGCTGCACGTCACGCTGAAGGTCAACGGCAAAGCGTATCGATTAATGTTAGAGCCGCAAGTGACCGTGCTCGATGCGTTGCGCGAGAGAATCGGATTGACGGGATCGAAGAAGGGCTGTGATCGCGGACAGTGCGGAGCGTGTACGGTGCTCGCCGACGGACAGCGCATTAATTCATGTCTCGCGCTCGCCGCCGCTTATGAAGGCAAAGAGATTACGACCATCGAAGGTCTGGCGAAGGGCGAAGAACTTCATTCGATGCAGGCGGCTTTCATCAAGCACGACGGGTTTCAATGCGGCTATTGTACTTCGGGGCAGATCATGTCGGCAGTCGGATTATTGAAGGAAGGCTGCCCACCGGGTATGACTGTGCGCGAGTGCATGAGCGGCAACATCTGTCGGTGCGGCGCGTATCCGGGGATCGTCGCCGCCGTCGAAGAAGTGCGTGGCGCGAAAGCATAAGCGAACTTGCGACGCAATTTATTGACGGCGCGTTTTTAAGTCGCAAATTACTTTTTCCGAATCAATGCAGTTGAACGACGAGGAAGGCAAAATGGATGAATTCGTTTACATACAAACGCGCGACTAACCAGAAGGAAGCAGTGCGGGAAGTCGCGGGCAACAGGGATGCGAAGTTTTTAGCGGGCGGCACGAACTTGATCGACTTAATGAAAGTCGGCGCGCAAACGCCAAACCGATTAGTTGATATTAACCGCCTCGCGCTGAAAAAGATCGAGCGAATTCCGAACGGACTGCGCATCGGCGCGCTGGCGACGAATACGGAAGTTGCCGTCAATAAAATCGTCCGCGAGAATTATCCTGTGCTGTCCGAAGCGATTCTCGCGGGCGCGTCGCCGCAACTACGTAATATGGCGACGGTTGGCGGCAATCTGCTGCAACGCACGCGCTGTTATTACTTTATGGACACGGCTTTCCCTTGCAACAAGCGCGTGCCCGGATCGGGCTGTCCGGCGATTCCCGGTTACAATCACATTCACGCAATTCTTGGCGCGAGCAATAAATGTATCGCCACACATCCATCGGACATGTGCGTTGCGCTCGTCACGCTCGATGCCGTCATCAGAGTTGAAGGCTCGCGCGGCGCGCGGCAAATTCCGATCACAGAGTTTCATCGCTTGCCCGGCGATACGCCGCACATCGATACGAACTTACAACCCGATGAACTCATCGTTGCAGTTGATTTGCCCGCCACATCGTTTGCCAAGCGCTCGCGCTATTTGAAGATTAGAGAACGCGCGCAGTATGCGTTTGCGCTCGTCTCTGTCGCGGCGGCGATGGATATACAAAATGGCAGAATCAATGCGGCTCGTCTCGCTTTGGGCAGCGTCGCGCATAAGCCATGGCGCGCGACGGAAGCAGAAAAAATCTTAACCGGCGCGCGAGCCGACAGTGAGACATACGCGGCGGCGGCAGAAGCAGCCGTGCGTGGTGCAGTCGCGCAAAAACACAACGCTTATAAAATTGAATTAGCGAAACGCGCGGTGGTGCGTTTGTTAGATGAAGTTGCGAATGGCACGACGGGCGGCGCAAGGCTTGAAGCGAATGAGGTGAATGAAACATCGGGAGGTGCGGCGTGAGCGCGGAACAAAATCGCAATCAAGAAACAGATCATAACAAAGGCGTCATCGGACAGCCGATCAATCGCGTTGACGGGCGATTGAAGGTCACGGGCGGAGCGCGTTTCGCGGCGGAGTTTCCGCTTGAGAACATCGCGCACGCCGTGCTTGTCAGCAGCACCATTGCTAACGGGCGCATCGAGAGTTTTGACTTGAGTGTAGCGCAAAAAGTGCCCGGCGTGCTTCACATTATGACGCATGAGAACGCGCCGAAGCTGAAACCCGTTCCCAGTAATCCGGCTGAAGGAGACGCCGCCACACGCCGCGTACCCTTGCAAAGCCCTGTTGTTTATTACAGCAATCAATACATCGCGCTCGTCGTCGCGGAGAAACTTGAACAGGCAAAACGCGCCGCCCAACTCATCCGCGTCACTTATGAAGAGCAGCCGCCCGCCGCCGACATGCGAGGCGAGAGCGGCAAAGCTGTGCCGCCGAAAAGCAGAGGCGGGCGCAAACCCGAATCCGTGCGGGGAAATATAGAAGCGGGCTTAAGCGCGGCGGATGTGCGCGTCGAAGAGCTTTACCGGACGCCGACCGAGCATCACAATCCGATGGAGCCGCACGCGACGATTGCCGTGTGGGAAGGCGATAAGCTCACGGTTTACGATGCGACGCAGTACACCTACGGCGTTCGCGCAACGATGGCAAAAACGTTTGGCATCCCGGAAGAAAACGTGCGCGTGATCTGTAAATTCATCGGCGGCGCGTTCGGCTGCAAAGGCACTGTCTGGGCGCACGTCGGATTGGCTGCGGGAGCAGCGCGACAAGTGAAGCGCCCCGTCAAACTAGTCACCACGCGCCAGCAGATGTTTGCGAATGTCGGACATCGCGCGGAGACTGAACAGCGCGTGACGCTCGGCGCAAAACGCGACGGGCGTTTGACCGTCATCACACATGAAGGCAACTCGCACACTTCCGTTTATGATGAATACGTCGAGACATTCACCAGCCCGACGCGCATGATGTATGCGTGCGACAACTTTCGCGCCGCGCAAAAGCTTGTCCCGCTCAACGTCGGAACGCCGACTTACATGCGCGCTCCCGGCGAAACGCCCGGCATGTTCGCGCTCGAATCCGCGCTCGACGAACTCTCGTACAAACTCAATCTCGATCCGATCCAACTGCGCCTCATAAATCACGCGGACACAGACCCGGACACGAAACTTCCTTGGTCAACGAAGTTATTGAAGGAGAGTTACAAACTCGGCGCGGAAAGTTTCGGCTGGTCACGCCGCACGCCCGCGCCGCGCTCGATGAGAGACGGGCGTTATCTAATCGGCATGGGAATGGCGACAGCGGTTTATCCGGTTGTTCACTTTCCGTCTTCGGCGCGCGTCCGCATCATGCAGGACGGCACAGCCATCGCCGAAAGCAGCACGCACGAGATGGGTACGGGCGCATACACTGTCTTGACTCAAGTGGCGGCTGAGACTTTAGGCTTGCCCGTCGAGCGCGTCCGCGTTGACATCGGCGACACTAACTTGCCGCGTGCATTTGTCTCCGGCGGTTCGGCAACCACGATGTCTGTCGGCAGCGCGATACAGGGCGCGGCGCGCGCGGCGCTTGCCAAGTTAATCGAGATGGCGCGCGCAGATAATCGCTCGCCGCTCTACGGCGCAAGCCCAGATCAGATTATTGCCAAAGACGGGCGACTCGCGCGCGCGGGTGATTCTTCTAAAGGTGAAACTTACGGAGCGTTGCTCGCGCGCGCCGGAATGAAAGAAGTTGAAGCGAGTTTCGATATGCAGTTCAACGACCGGGAGAAGACGCATTCATCGCATTCGTTCGGCGCGCATTTCGCGGAGGTGCGCGTTGACCCTGATTTCGGCGAAGTGCGCGTCACGCGCTTCACAGGCGTGTTCGACATCGGGCGCGCGATGAACATCAAGACGGCGCGCTCGCAGATGATCGGCGGCATCGTCATGGGAATCGGCATGGCTTTGATGGAAGCGACTGTGATGGACACAAATTTCGGGCGCTTCGTCAATCAAGACCTCGCTGAATATCACGTTCCCGTCAACGCAGATATACCCGCAATCGACGTTCATCTGCTTGACAGCTTCGATTCTCATGCCAGCCCCATCGGAGCGAAGGGCGCGGGCGAGATCGGCATCGTCGGCGTCGCGGCGGCAATTGCGAACGCCGTCTATCACGCGACGGGCGTGCGCGTGCGCGAGTTGCCGATTACGCCTGACAAATTGATCGCCAGCATGAGCCGCGCATGAACGAACTGCAAGCCATTGTCGAGGCATTCGCGGAAGCGCAGAGATGCGGCGAACGCGTGGCGCTGGCGACCATCGTGAGCGTCGTCGGTTCGGCGTATCGTCGTTCCGGCGCGCGCATGTTAATTACCGAAGGCGGGCACACCGTCGGCACGATTAGCGGCGGGTGTTTGGAGCGAGATGTCGTCGAACGCGCCGCCGAAGCGATGGATTCCGGCACGGCGCGCATTATCGAGTACGACACGCGCGGCAATGAAGACATCGTGTGGGGACTCGGACTCGGCTGCAACGGCGTCGTGCGCATACTGCTTGAAAGCCTGTGCGAAGAAAGCGACGGCACACGCGCCTTGCAGTTCATCGCAGATTGTCTGCGGGCGCGGCAAAGCGGAATCATTGCCACTGTGATCGGCGCAGCGGAAACATCTGGCATAAGAAGCGATGAGCAAAGTTCTCATCGAATAGGCGCACGCTTGCTGCTCGATTGTGAACAGAACATCGTCAATCAATCTTTTGCTGAAAATGAATTTGTTCCCTGTCTCCGCGAAGATGCGGGCGCAGCTTTAACCCGCGAACGAGCAAGCATTCGAGTTTACGAAACGAGCGCGGGGCAAATTGAAATTTTCTTTGATCTCATCAAGCCGCCGCGCTCGCTCCTCGTCTTCGGCGCGGAACAAGACGCACTGCCCGTAGTTCGTTTGGCGCGCACGCTCGGCTGGCATGTCACAGTCGTTGATACGCGTGCGCGAAGCGCGACATCCGAACGCTTTCGAGAAGCGAATGAAGTCGCTTTATGTCGCACTGAAGATATTGCCGCGTGCATCTCCCTCACATCGGACGCGGCAGCAGTTGTCATGACGCACAACTACTTTGATGACATCGCACTACTTCGCCATTTACTGCCGTCACAAGTTAGCTACCTAGGCATCCTCGGCCCCAAGCAGCGCACCGCTAAACTGCTCGAAGAGTTAAGCGCAGAAGGCGTTCATTTAATTGACGCACAGCTTGCGCGGCTTCACAGTCCCATCGGCATGGACATCGGCGCGGAGAATCCGGAAGAAATCGCCCTGTCCATCATTGCTGAAGTCAAAGCCGCTTTTGCGCAGCGCAGCGGCGGATTCCTGCGCGACCGCGATGCGCCGATTCATGATGAAGTCGCGGCGGATGTTGCTGCGGCAGAGCTTTCCTCTACATCTCAATCCATCTCACGCAAAAGCGAATCGCAAGTTGCTTGTCAATCATCTTGAGCACATCGCCCATCGGAATCATCGTACTGGCAGCGGGCGCGAGCGTGCGTATGGGCGAGCCGAAACAACTGCTGCGATTTGAAGGCGAAACATTGTTACGTCGCGCCGTCAATGCCGCGCTCCAAACAAAGTGCCGTCCCGTTATCGTCGTGTTGGGCGCGGAAGCAGAAAGGCTAAGCGAAGAAATCAGCGACTTAGAAACGCCGATTGTCTTTAATCAGGCGTGGAAGGAAGGCATGAGTTCCTCGATCCGCTGCGGCATCGGCGCGCTCGAAGCAATTACTTTCGAGAAAGCGCAAGCGGCGATTTTAATGCTCTGCGATCAGCCTTTTGTGACCTCGATTGTTATCAATCGCTTGCTCGAAAAATACCACCGCACCAATGCGGCAATCGTCGCTTCCGGGTACGGGACAGGCAACGATAAAACGCGCGGCGTCCCTGCTCTGTTTAGCCGCCTGCTCTTTCCAGATTTATTGCAACTGCGCGGTGAAGAAGGAGCGAAGCGCATTATCATGCGGCACGCATCGCAAGTCAGCGCAGTCAAAGTTCCTGAAGCCGCATTAGATATTGACAGTCCTTATGACTACCGAAATCTACTCGGTTAAGGCCATTCCACTTGGTTTTCATATCGTACTGCCGGAGAGTTCGCGAGCGCGATTACAAGCTCGACATTACATGGCTCAAGGATGAATCGCTGGAAGATGCGGACGATTTGCCCGAACCGCAGGACTTGGCCGCCGAAGCGATTACGGAGCTTGAAGCGGTAGTGGATGATTTGAAGGAGATGCTAACATTGCTCGAACGGGAAGAAGCGGCAATTGTTGCAGTTTGAAGATTGACCGCGTAAGAAGGAGCGAGTGCGATGGGCCGACTAAAGATCAAACCTCATTTGAGCGTCGCGGATTATCTGGCGGGCGAGCGCAACGTTGACGTGCGTCACGAATACGTTGACGGACAAGTTTATGCGATGGCGGGCGCGAGTGACCGTCACAATCGCATCACGCTGAATATCGCATCGCGGTTGAATGACCATTTAGTTGACGACGAGTGTGAAGCATTCATGTCTGACATGAAAATCGGAGTCAGCCCGGCGCTTTACTACTACCCGGATGTCGTCGTGACGTGCGACGCGCCCGGCGGCGATGCTTATTATCGAGTCGAGCCGCGTTTGATTGTCGAGGTCATGTCGCCCTCTACGGAGCGCGTTGACCGCGCCGAGAAGCTGCACGCTTACCGGCGCGTCGAGAGCTTGCAGGAATATGTGTTGGTGGCGCAGGACGCGCCGTTCGTCGAACTGCACCGGCGCGGCGCGGACGGCACGTGGACAATCGAAGCATTCAGCGATTTGGCGGAACAACTCACGCTCGCTTCCGTCGATCTGGCGCTCGACTTGAGCGACGTTTATCGCAACGTGAGATTCGATGACGCGGGAGCAACTTGACCGCGAGCGTACAAGCGAAGGGATTGTTGCTTTGATTGAAAAAGAGGGAGCGGTCGCGGCATGAGTAAACTACCGGGAGGAAAGATAATTTGCGATGTCAACGGATATTGAAAATATGATTAACGAAAAGGTGCGCGCGTTGCCGTTCGAGCGACAAAAGGAAGTTTTGGAGTTTGTCGAGGATTTGGAAGCATCTGCGACGCCGCGTCGCACGCTCGGCGAGTCGGCTGACGAGTTATTAAAGGATGTGCCGCGCGAAGTTATCGAACAACTTCCGGTTGACGGTGCGGAGAATCAAGACCACTACCTTTACAGTGCGCGGAAGAAATGAGAAAAGTTTCCGTTGATACGTTCTTTCCCGCCGCGTTGCTGAATCCGCACGACAATCATTTCACGCAAGAAGGTTTCAATATTCTGATTTGAAATCTACACCCCGCACGAAAGTTAAACGACAACAGAGCATGAGTGAGCTACCGGAAGGATGGAGCCAGTGTGAATTGCATGAACTTGGAGAAGTTGTTGCAGATTATTTGATTCGCTTGAAACCGGATCGCTCTCGTGTTACACCGGAGTTTTTGAATCTAACTTTATCGTCGCACGGTGTGCGCTTACACATTGAAGTGCCAGCCCGTTCGACAAGCGGAGTCAACAACATCAACAGCGATGAAGTAAGAGCGTTAGAACTAGCGTTGCCGCCGCTCGCCGAACAACAAGAAATCGTCCGCCGCGTCGTAGCACTCTTCACAACCGCCGACGCCATCGAAGCGCGTTACCGCACGGCGAAAGCCCACGTTGGCAAGCTTACGCAAGCCATGCTCGCACGCGCATTCAGCGGCAAACTCGTCGCCACCGAAGCCGAACTCGCACGCCGAGAAGAACGCGGCTACGAACACGCTTCCCTTCTCCTCGAACGCATCCGGCACGAACGCGCGCAACTACAGCAAACCACCGCCAAGTCGAAGGCGAACGCCGCGACGCGCGGCAAAAAGGGCACGGCGACGAAAGGAATGTTCGCCTGAAAAGTTCCGACATTTCATCGCTCACCGGAGAGCCTTATGCAAATTAACAACAGCCTACACTCGATTGTGCTGGCTCTGGCTGATGAGCACCTTTAGCATGTAACGCATCTGCTCGGGCGTGAATGGCTTTGGCAGGAAGATACCGGCACCGGCAGCGAAGCTTTCATGCCACAGCTTCGGGTCTTGCTCCGCCGTCATTATCCCGACCGGAATGTGCTGTAATCGTTTCTCCGCCCTCATGTAGCGCACCAGCTCCAACCCTTCCATATACGGCATAACCATATCGAATATGGCCGCGACATAATCCGCATCCGTTTGCAGTATGTCATGCGCCTCCCGCCCATCGCGCGCCATGATCGCCGTGTAGCCCTCCTTCTCTACAATCGCTCGCGTCAAATGACTGATCGTCGGGTCGTCATCTGCAATGAGCACTCGTCGCGGTCTCTGCGAAATTTGCGCTCCGGCTGCCAGCGCGCGCGGGCGGTTCAATGTCCATTGCAACCGTCGCAGCGAGCGGAGGCGACGGCTTGCCGCCGTGCGCGGTGATGACCTGCTCGAGCAGGATTCGTTCTTCCTCGGCAAGGCGTGTAAAGCGTAAACCGAAGCCGAAGCCCGGCGAGAGGTAAACGACTTCTCCGTAGAGTTGCACCCAGAGACCCATCGGCAAATGGACTTGGAAGACCGCCGTCTCGCCTTCGCTCATCTGCGTGATGCTATCGACGAAGCACCCGCCCATACTGATGTCGCTGATCCGCGCGTCGCGCTTACCCGACGCAGATTCCAATACTATTACCCAGCGAAACCGGAGTGCGTTCATGCTGTCTCGGCGTGTCCCACATCAGATGTTCCCGCCACCTCCTTCAAGAAATGTTTTGTCTAAACTACACACAATCTTTGCCGTTGTAACGATCTGCCCGGCGTGCCGCTGTGTGTGTTCGGCAATGTGGAACAATAAACCGAAGACGCTCGTCGGTAGTCTCGCTCGTCCGACCACGCGAGCAGCGAAGAGCGTTTCTTCCGGCATCGACCTGATGGCTTCCAGCGCCTCTTCAACGTGCTCTATCGCGGCGGCGACGAGTTCGGCAGCGGCAACAGATTCACACGTCTCGCCTTCGGCAGCGAGCGCGGCAAATTGCGCTTCGTCGAGAGTTTCGCCGCGCGCGTAAGTAAGCAAGCGGTTGATGCTACCGGCGACGTGGCTGAGGTGAAAACCGACGGACGGCGCGCCGTGCGGCTTTGTCCAAACTTGCGCGACGGTCAATCCGCCCGCCGCCTTTCGGATGTCTTCGGTAGCCTGCACGAGCGCGTGCGCCGCTGGCATAAGCTGCGGCAACACTGCTTCGAGCGGGCCGTTTAACCACGCTTCACGGTCGGTCATCATAAGCTTTATAACCTTTGCGGGAGTCGATACAAACTAAAATATAGCCGCATTTGCATTCTAATAGATACACCGCGAGAAGATTAATACGAATGAGTTGATAATCTGCCCAAAATGTCACCGGCTCGCAACAAATTAGTTAAGAACTTGACAATTAAGGTCATTACTATAAACTTTTATTTATGAAAAACGTAAATCAGGTGCATAACCGTGAAGAGTATTACGGAGAAGGAGCGCGGCGTTACGGGCGTCGTTACAAAAATTTTCACTGGACTTCAGTCGAGATACTTTTCAATCTAATTTACACGTATGACGTGACGGCGACGCATCTCGCGCGCCGATTAAGCACGCACGAGTTGTCGCTTTCGGCGTTTAATGTGCTGATGATTCTCAACCGGAGCGAAGGCAAGGGTTGCGCGCTGCGTGAGTTGAGCGACTTGCTGCTGGTTACACGCGCGAACGTCACAGGGTTGGTGGATTGTCTGGTGGAAAGGAAATTGGTCGAGCGTTTTGAGGATAAACGAGATCGCCGCATACGAATCGCGCGAATTACTGATCGAGGCGAGAAGCTACTCGAAACCATCCTTCCTGATTATTACAGCATGGTGCGCGAACTTGCGCGCGGCTTGAATAAGGATGAGAAGGCTGCGCTCAGCAAACTTTTAACGAAGATGAGAGAAAGCGTGCAACTTGCACAACGAAAAACGAGTGCCACTAATGAGTGAACAGAAAGCAAGGGGAACGAGACATAGAGAGTTTGAATTCATACGCCGTCGTCTCGCGTCGGGATTCATCCTGATCGTTGTCGCAGCGGCACACAGCGCGGCACAGCAGAGCAGCGGAGCGGGTCAAGGCACGGGGCAGAATCCGGGCACGCAAAGCGGTTCCGGGCAACGCGCCGGAGCAAATAATCAGAACGGCGTCGGCGCCTCGACGCAGGGGCGAAGTACGTCGCAAGGCCAGCCCGGTCAATCATCGGCGAATCCGTCAACGGGAAATTCGACGGGCGTTTCGGGTCAGAGCGGAACAATCGGCGGAATGCCCTCACAGCGCACCGCGCCGGTCACGACTATTACCGGCGCGCAGCAATTGCCGGGCGCTGCCACGTTCACTTCAGGAGTGACAGAGTTGAATCTGGAGCAGGCGATTCAACTTGCCGTCCAAAACAATCTGGCGACGCTGCTGGCGAAGGAGCGGCAACGCGAGGCGCGCGGCATTGCACGCGAATTGCGCGCAGGGTTGCTGCCAAACATCGCCGGTACTGCTTATCAAGCCAACGTTACGCAGAATCTAGCCGCGCTCGGTTTTCAACCGGGAACATTTCCGGGTATCACAAACACATTCATCGGGCCTTTCAACAACTTCGATGCCCGCGCCCGTCTCGCGCAAACGATTTTCAGCTTGAGCGCGATCAGAAATTACCAAGCAGGCCGCGCGGGCGTGCGCATCGCGGAGTTTGAAGAATCGCTGGCGCGCGAACAGGTCGCCAACGCAACGGCGCTCACTTATCTGGAAGCACTGCGCGCGAATCGTTCCGTCGCCGCCGCACAAGCGAATGTCGAGTTGGCGCAGGCTCTCTTGACGCTCGCGCAAGACCAGCGCAAGGCGGGCGTCGCAACCGGCGTCGATGTCACGCGCGCGCAAGTAAGGCTCGGCGGAGAACAAGTGCGATTAGCGCAGGCGCAGACCGCTTCCGAGCAGGCGCTTTTGAATATTCAGCGTGTCGTCGGAGTGCCGCTCGGCAGCGCTCTGGCGCTCATGGATTCGCTGCGTTTTACAACTGAAGCGATGCCCTCGATTGAAACGGCGCTTTCTCAAGCCGGACAAAATCGCCCCGAAGTGCGTATCGCCGAAGCGGAAGTCACGCTCGACAACATCGAGCGTAGAGCAGTGCGCGCCGAACAACTGCCTTCTTTGGAATTTCTCGCCGATTACGGCGTCAGCGGCATCACGCCGACGAACAAAGATTTTCCGACGCGGCGCGTTGCCGTGCAGTTGAACGTGCCGATTTTCAACGGCGGATTGACGCGCGCGCGGATTGAAGTTGCGGCGAGCCGTCAGCGGCAAGTCGAACTGCAACTCGGCAGCATTCGCGGTCAAGTTGAAGAAGATGTGCGGCTCGCGCTGGCGACGATCAAAACGACGGCGGCGCAGGTCAACGCGGCGGATCAAACGGTGACGCTCGCCGAACGCGAACTCGACATGTCGCGCGACCGTTTTCGTGCCGGAGTCGGCGACAACGTCGAAGTCGTCGGCGCACAAACCGCGCTCTCAAACGCGCGCGAAGCTCAAGTGACGGCGCTCGCACAGTACAACGCGGCGCGGCTCAATCTAGCTTCGGCGCTCGGGCGCGCGGAATCGTTTCGCCCGTGAGCCTTATGCATTGAAATAGCCACAAGCGAAGCGGCGATGAAAGTATCGATACAAAGCAGCAGCGGATTTCGATGGAGAGATGAGTTATGGCGGACGTAGTAGAGCAAAGCGAAGTAAAAGCAAAACGGAACGGAAACGAAGCCGACGGGAATGGGCACTTGCGGCATGAAGCAGAATCAAACGCGCAGCCACCCGAAACCGTCGTCAATGCAGATAGCCAAACATCCGTAAACGAGTCGCACGAAATTGCGGATGATGTTCAGCCAGTTAAAAAGAAGCCGCTCTATAAGCGCCCGGCATTTCTTATCGGCGCTCTCGTGGTGCTCGTCATCGGCACGATTTTCGGCGTGCGCTACTGGAATTATTCCCGCTCGCACGCATCCACCGACGACGCATTTATTGACGGGCATATTATTCAAGTCAGCCCGAAGGTCTCCGGCACTGTCGTGAAGGTGTATGTCGCGGACAATCAGCCTGTAAAGGCCGGTGATCTGCTCGCCGAACTCGACGCGCGTGATTTGGAAGCACGTCTCGCGCAGGCGCAAGCCTCGCTCAAGGCGGGTCAGGCACAAGAGCATCAGGCGCAAACGAGCGTCACGCTCACGCGCGCCAATACGCAGGCCAGCACGCAGCAAGCGTCCGCCGTCGTGCAGCAAGCGCGTTCGGGAGTCGAGACTGCCAGAGCCGCCGCCGCCGCCGAGCGCAGCCGCATCAGCCAAGCGGGTTCAGCCATTTCCACAACGCAGGCGAATGTCGCGCAGGCACGCGCGCAAGTTATCGCCGCGCAAGCCGAAGCCGCGCGAGCCAATTCGGATGTCGGGCGTTATCAGGAACTTTTTAACAAAGATGAAGTTTCGCGCCAGCGTCTCGATCAGGCAGTCGCCGCCGCGCAAACCTCCACGGCGCAACTCGAAGCCACGCGGCAGAGAGTCGCCGCCGCCGAAGCACAGGTCAACGAAGCGCGTGCGGCGCAAACTGCGGCGGCAGAAAACGCGCGTCGCGTGCAAACGCAGATCGGCGGCGCGCAGGCGCAAGTCAATCAGGCGCTCGGCGGCTTGTCGCAAGCAAACACGGCTCCGCAGCAGGTCGCGGTCAGTCAGGCGCAGGCAGCGACGGCGGGCGCGAACATAGAGCAACTGCGCACCGCCGTCGCGCAAGCAGAGCTTGAATTATCCTATACGAAGATTTATGCGCCGGAGTCGGGGCGCGTCACGCGCAAGGCAATCGAAGAAAGCGCGGTGGTGCAAGCCGGTCAATTGTTGATGGCAATCGTGCCGGGCGAAGTGTGGGTCACAGCCAATTTTAAGGAGAGCCAATTAGGAGAACTGCATCCGGGGCAACACGTCCAAATCAAAGTTGACGCGTATCCGAAGAGCACGTTCAAAGGCCATATAGACAGCGTGCAGGCTGGCACGGGGGCGCGTTTCAGTTTGCTTCCGGCGGAGAACGCGACGGGCAATTACGTCAAGGTCGTGCAGCGTGTCCCCGTCAAAATAGTTTTCGATGAACAGCCGGATCAAAACCATTTGCTCGCGCCGGGCATGTCCGTCGAGCCGGAGGTGCAAGTGCGATGAGCAGCGCCGTTGCAACAGCAGAGGGCGGAAACGCCGGAGCACAACTGCCGGGCAATGCGTCGGCAAACTCTGCGGCTCAACCAATCTGGAAACCGAGTTTTAATCCATGGCTGATTGCAGCCTCGGTGATGCTCGCGACGTTCATGGAAGTGTTAGATACTTCGGTTGCCAATGTCGCGTTGCCGCATATCGGTGGAAATCTCTCTGCGAGCACTGAAGAATCCACATGGGTGCTAACGAGCTATCTCGTCTCGAACGCAATTATTCTTCCGGCGACCAACTGGCTCGGCAGATATTTCGGGCGCAAGCGTTTTCTCGTTCTCTGTATCGGTATCTTTACTCTTTCTTCGGCTCTCTGCGGCGCGGCGGCAAGCTTGGGGATGCTTGTCGTCGCGCGTATTTTGCAGGGCGCGGGCGGCGGCGCGTTGCAGCCGATTGCGCAATCCGTCTTGCTGGAAAGTTTTCCGCCGGAAAAGCGCGGCTCGGCGATGGCCGTGTACGGCCTCGGCATTGTCGTCGCGCCGATCATCGGCCCCACACTCGGCGGGTGGATCACGGACAATTATTCATGGCGATGGATTTTTTATATCAACGTGCCAATCGGCATCCTCGCCGCGCTGATGGCAAACGCCTTTGTCGAAGACCCGCCGTACATTAAAAATCAGAAGCCCGGGCAGATCGACTACATCGGCTTCAGTTTAATGGCAATCGGTCTCGCAGGGCTTCAACTCGTCTTGGACAAAGGGCAGCAGGAAGATTGGTTCGATTCTTCATGGATTATGAGCATCAGCGTCATGGCTGGCGCGGCGCTTATCGCATTCGTCGTCTGGGAATTGAGATCGAAGGAGCCGATTGTCAATCTGCGTATTCTGCTTGACCGCAACTTCGCCGTCGGCACGGCTTTAATGACGGTGATGGGCGTGGTGCTCTACGGCACGATTGCGCTGCTGCCGCTCTTTCTGCAAACGCTGCTCGGCTACTCGGCTGTCCAGAGCGGATTGGCGGTCAGCCCGCGCGGTTTCGGCTCAGTCGTCTCGATGCTTATCATCGGGCGGCTCATCGGCAAAATAGACAACCGCTATCTCATCATGTTCGGCTTTTCCGTGCTGGCTTACTCGACGTTCATGTTCGCGGACATCAATCTTGACATCGCGCAAACGAACATTATCTGGCCGAGCATTATCAGCGGGCTGGCGATGGGTTTTGTTTTTGTGCCGCTCACGACCACCGCGATGGGAACACTTAGCAACGATCAAATCGGCAATGCTTCCGGCGTCTTCAACTTGATGCGCAATACGGGCGGCAGCATCGGCATCGCCGCCGTCACCACGCTTCTCGCGCGCGGCGGACAAGTTCATCAAGCGGCAATGGTATCGCATTTGACGCCTTATGATCCGGCCTTCCAACAGCGCATTCATCAGGCGCAAACCGCGCTTGCGACGCACACTAATTCGGTGACGGCGACGCAACAAGCCTACGGCTCCGTTTACGGCACGCTCGCCAAGCAGTCGATGCTTTTGTCATACATCGACGATTTCCGACTGCTCGGCTTCTTGTGCTTGATTTGCGTTCCGGCGGCGTTGCTCTTCAAAAAGGTCAAAGCGAGCAAGGGGCCTGTGGCAGTTCACTGAAGTTTACGATTTGCAACTGTTTCGATTGTCCACGAACTACACGAAGCACGCGAAAAAAGGCAATCTCTACTTATAGAGTGTTTCGTGTGCTTCGTGGATAACCTCCTCGTATTTCTATTTATTCCAATTTGCTATTTATAAATTGCCACTAGCTTTAGCTATAGCCATTTGCAATTGCGCGTGTCCTATCAAATTGAGTGTAGGGGCAGCGGCTTGTCCCTGCCCGGTAGATTGAATGCCATCCAAGCGGCGGGCAACCACAAGGGTCGCCCCTACACATAAGCCACACTCATTTGCAAGCCGCTATAGTGGGTGAGAGTTTTTTAATCTGTCGGCTTTAGCCGAACAGTTCGGCTAAAGCCGACTCTCTCGCAAACTGATCCACTAGCTAAAGCTAGTGGCAACTCAAAGAAATCAATATTTAGATAATCCGAAACTTGGGTTATTTGTAAGGCCGCTTCCAGCGTCAGCGGTTGACGGCGGCCATTCCCGCTTCCGGGTAACGCGTGCCTGCCGCGACGTTTTTCGGAGCGATCTCGTCAATGCGGCGCAAATCCTCCGGCGTCAACTTCACTTCGAGCGCGGCGACGTTTTCTTCGAGATACTTGCGTCGCTTCGTTCCCGGGATCGGCACGATGTCTTCGCCTTGCGCGAGCACCCAGGCGAGCGCGAGTTGTGACGACGTGCAGCCTTTTTCCGAAGCTAACCTCTCGATGTGCTTGACCAACTCCAGATTCTTATCGAAGTTCTCGCCTTGAAAGCGCGGGCTGTTGCGGCGGTAATCATCGGGCGCTAAATCGTCGAAGCTTTTGATCTGGCCTGCGAGAAAGCCGCGTCCGAGCGGGCTGTATGGAACAAACCCGATTCCTAGTTCGCGGCACGCGTCGAGAATCCCGTCTTCCGGGTCGCGCGTCCACAGTGAATACTCGCTCTGGAGCGCCGCAATCGGATGCACCTTGTATGCGCGACGGATAGTCTCTATGCCCGCTTCGGACAAGCCTAAGAAACGCACCTTGCCTTCTTCGACGAGCCGCGCCATCGCACCGACCGTGTCTTCAATCGGTGTCTTCGGGTCAACGCGATGCTGGTAGTAAAGATCAATCGTGTCCACATCGAGCCGCCGCAAGCTAGCTTCGCAAGCCGAGCGCACATATTCGGGCGTGCCGTTGACGCCCAAGAAGCTTTTGTCTTCACCGCGCATGTTGCCGAACTTGGTCGCTAACACAACTTCATCGCGGCGTCCTTTAATGGCGCGCCCGACGAGTTCTTCGTTCGTAAACGGGCCGTACATGTCAGCCGTGTCCAGAAAGCTGACGCCCAAATCCAGCGCGCGATGAATCGTTGCGATTGATTCTTGCTCGTCGCGTCCGGCGTAAAATTCGGACATACCCATACAGCCCAAGCCGACGGCGGACACCGTCAGTTCGCTTTTACCTAATCTTCTCTGCTCCATTTTAACCCTCCCTTGTTTCATACAGGCGTCTTGATTCGAGAACGCCCGCAATGCCTGTTCAAGTTCACCTTATTAGTTGTTATCTCTTTACGCTCTGTTCGCGTTTTCACTTCAAATTCTCAGCACGACCTTGCCAGTCGTCTTTCTGCCCTCGATTGCCGCGTGTGCCTGCGACGCTTCCGCCAGCGGAAACTCCTGCACCATCACGCGCAATTTGTCTGCTTCGATTTGCGACATCAATTCGCGTGTGAAGTCGGCGAGCGTGTCCGGCTTCTCGCTGTAGAGCGTGTAGCCTCTCACGGTCAGATTCTTACCCAGCAAACCGAGCGCCGAAATTTGAAAATCCTTTCCGCTCGCCGCGCCGAAGACGATCATCGTCCCTTCCTCTGCGAGCAACCCGACATTGCGGCTGCCGATTTCACCGCCGACCATCTCAATCAGCAGATCGACGCCTTTGCCGCCCGTCGCTTCGAGAACACGGTTTGTCCAATCCGGCTCTGTGTAGTTGATGCCAACGTCTGCGCCCAAGTTCTTGACGATGTCTAGCTTCTGCGCGGTGCTCGCCGTGCCGATCACACGCGCGCCCTTGTGCTTGGCGAGCTGAACGAGCAAAGAGCCGACGCCGCCCGCCGCCGCGTGAATCAAAATGGTCTGACCGGCCTGCAAAGTTTTCAGCAGAGCGAGCGCGGTCAAACCTTGCACGAGCAGTGCCGTCGCCTTGCCGTATTCTAAGTTATCTGGGATAGGCACGACGCGCGCCGCATCCGCCACTGCATATTCGGCGTAGCCTCCGCCCTGCAAACCCGCGATCACACGCTGCCCCGTCTGAAAGCCCTCGATTCCTTCGCCGACTGCCTCAATCGTCCCGGCAACCTCGAAGCCAAGGGTAAACGGCAGCGGCGGAGTGAACAAATAATTACCCGTGCGTAACATGATGTCGGCGTAGTTAATGCCCGCGACTGCTGTCTTGATGAGCACCTCGCCCACTGCTGCTTGCGGCTTTTCTACTTCGTCCACGCGCAATTTGTCTGCGCCGCCAAACTCATGAATTCTCACTGCCTTCATATTTCTCTCCCCCCTTTTCTCACCCGAATAATTGCCCTCCGAAGCAGGGTACGCTTCTCATCACATCACGCTTCGCAATGCACGGCGCACAACATCGGTCGTTAAGCCATACACCAAGTGTGATGCAAGAGCGTAAGCGTGAATCGAAAGCGGATATTCTGTCGGCGACTTGGACAGTCCGAGAGCGGGCAGTGCGGCGTCATCTGCGATTAACCAGACTGCGCCGCCGAAAGGGATGCCTGCGCCGACGGTGACAAAGGGCACAAGCTCCGCCGCCACGCCGTAGATCGCACCCGTTGTTGCGCCCATCGCGTAATGCACTGCAGGGCCAGCGATTTTCTTTTCACTTTTCGTCAATCTGTGGTCGAAAACATTTTCCGAAATCGCTTCGGCGGCCTTTACCGTCGCGGGTTCCTGTTCTTCACCGCCACCCTCGGATTTTTGTTTCTTCTTTGAAGACTTTTGGGAAGCCTCCAAACTTTCAGAGAGCTTGCTCCAACCGGCTTGAAACTCATCCATCACCCAAGATGCCACCAATCCTCCGACAACGCCCGCCGCCAAGCCCTTCAAGACATCGCCGCCATCGCGTCCCCGTGCCCGTCCTCTTTTTCTCATGACTTACACCTTCCCCTTCTTATCGAATAATTGTCGAGCGCAGGCCGCCGCCATACTACTTCACAGCAGAGGCACTTCGCTGCAAAGCTGTGCGATCCCATTTCGCAAGGTCTGCTCCCGCATCATACGTGCTTTGCAGAAACTCCATCAACGTGTCTTCCGGCGAATCGGCTTGCCGCACATCTTCGTAGAGCAAGACGAACTCCTTCATGCTCTTGCTGTAAAACGCCTTGCCCGGACGAACCGGCGCTTCACTTAAACCGGTAGGCTCGGGAGCGGTGTAGGAATAAAACGCAGGCGCATGGATCGTGCCGTCCGATGCTGCGCGCTCTACCGCGCCGGAGGCTCACTGACCCGGCCAGAAGCCGTGACTGATCGCTTCGTGCGAGTAGGCTTCGCGCGTCACCGCATCCGCTCCTTCCCGCTCCGGAGCAGGCCTGCCGGAAAAGCGCGTCACAGTCAAATCGAAGCTTCCCCAGAAGAAATGCACAGGGCTGCACTTGCCGGTAAAGCGCGAGCGAAACTCTGTGAACACTTTGTTCGTCTGCACCAGAATGCGCCAGAAGCGGTTCGCGTATTCAGCATCGTAGGAAGCGTTTTTATGATCCTGCTCGAATGGCACAGGGTCTTGCGCTTCGACCGGCACAGGCCATATTTTCACTTCGATGCCGAGGCCGCCGAGCGTCTTCATCAATTCATTGTAGAAGTCCGCCACGGAGCGCGGAACGAGCGCAATCGACTCCGTTTTTCCGTCATCGCACTTGATGAGAAGCCTGTGGTCTATGAAGTCGAAGTCGATCTCGAAGGTGCGGTTTTTATACGGCATCATCGAAGTGGTCAGCCCGCTCGAAGTGACATACAAAGGCACGTTCCATCAGTGGTTGACGAGCGGCGTCTGCGCAAGCCGGATTTTGCCCACAATCTGCGTCCACATATGCAGCGTCGCATAGGTATCCCGCCATTCTTCCAGCGGTAATGACGGCCACAAATCACTGTTCATAACGACTCTCCTTTCGTAAACCGCGCCCGATGCGGACACCTTGATTTGAGCGAGGCGTGAACACTATCGAATAATTATTTCACTCTGCTGCCTTCCATAATTTTCATTATAACATTTATGCGTATGGCTGTTTGCGATGGCGCATGTCCTCACAAATCGAATGTAGGGGCAGCGGCTTGTCCCTGCCCGTCGGATTGAATGGCCTTCAAACTTCGGGCAATCCACTTGCGGTTGCCCCTACAATTACTTCGATGTGGGTCACATCCATTTGCAAATCGCTATAAGGAAAGTGCCGCGAGATTGAAGTCTCGCGGCACTTTCCTTATACGATTCACGTTAAGCAAACGCCACTGAACAAGCTCCATCGCTTGCGTGCTTTGAATCAAGGCTTTATTCCCATGAGCGCGCTGTTGCTTTTCAGGCCGTGCGAGGCAATGTTGATTGACACGTCTTCGCTGCGTCCTGTCAAAGAATCCGGCAGCTTGACGATGACAAACGACAACCAATCAAAGCCTTCGACTTGTCCGATTTGTTCGACTACGAGCGTGTGCGTTCGATTCTGTGAGTCCACAGCCTGCGCCGTGACGACGGAAGAAGTCTCGCCCGGCAAAAGATTCAGGTTAATCGCAAACAGCATCACGCGCGTGCGATGGTCGGCAGCGAGATTGAACGCCGAAGAAGTTGAAAACGGCGCTCGCACAAATGTTACCGAATCGAGCGCTGCCGCACGCGAAGAATTTTCTTTCAAAAGCAACACGGGCGCGGAAGACGGCGTGCCGGTCGAAGGAAAATCATCATCGCCCGCGAGCGGCGCGTTAGCTTACTGACCCAAGAACGCGAGCAAATCGTTCGTCAAGCGCGCCTTGTGCGTGGCGAACAAACCGTGCGGTGCGCCGTCATACTCGATCAGCTCGGCATTAGAAATACCACGCGCCGCCGCGCGCCCGCTCGCATCAATCGGCACGGTTTTATCGTCGCTTCCGTGAATAATCAGCGTCGGAACTTTGAAGCTCGCAAGGTCAGGCCGGAAGTCCGTCGTCGCAAATGCTTTGGCACAATCAAGCGTCGCTTTCAGGCTCGCCTGCATTGCCACGTTCCGCGAAGATTCGAGCAACTCATCGCTCACAGGATGTGACACCAACCCGACGCCGTAGAAATCCTTGAAGAAGCCCGCGAAGAAATGCGCGCGATCTTGCTTCATGCCCTCAGCCATCTGATCGAACGTCGCCTGATCCGTACCGTCAGGGTTGTCAGCGGTCTTGAGCATGTACGGCACAACCGATGAAACGAGCACGGCTTGAGAAACTTTCTTTCCGCCGTGCCGCGACATATAGCGTGCCACCTCGCCGCCACCCATCGAAAAGCCGACGAGAGTCGCATCAGTCGCACCTGTTTCTTCTACAACGGCGGCGAGGTCGTCAGCCAGCGTATCGTAGTCGTAACCATTCCACGGCTGTTCGGAGCGCCCGAATCCGCGCCGGTCGTATGCAATCGCGCGCAAGCCTGCGTCAGCAATCGCTATCGCTTGATCGTCCCAGCTATCGGCTGAAAGCGGCCAGCCGTGTAAGAGAATCAAGGGACGGCCCGTTCCCCAGTCTTTGACATAAAGCTTCGTGTTGTCGCGTGTCGTAATATATGCCATTTCTTCTCCCCTTGTCGGAGCGGTTATTGCTCCTAGTTCATAAGTAATGAATGACCGCGCTGCAAGCAGCGCGGTCTCAAAAGAGGTCGAGTTGACCTTGGCCTTCTATCGTACCTTGTTGACGAACGTAGTTCTTTATCATTTGTTCGTTGCCATGTGCCCAACTGTGTTCCGCCGATGATATTCCCGGTGAAACTCCAATACTTATTCCCGCGGAGTTATTACCTATAATTGCGTTTCCATCCGCGTTCGTCCCGATGTAGTTGCCTTGTATACGATTGCCTGTCACGTTCTTGCCAAACACATTTATCCCGAGTGAGTTGTGGCCGGAGATGATGTTACGCGCTTCAGGCGTCGTTCCGCCTATTAAATTATTCGATGAATATATATTTATTCCGGTAGAAGAATATCCAAGTCTGGTGGTTCCATTAATATCCGGGCCGATATAATTACTTTGAATTGTATTTCCGCCTTTTCCCTCCAACCATATTCCGCTTGTAGCGAATCTATTGATGACGAGTCCACGGACTATGCTATCACCAGCGACGATATAAAGCCCGCTGATAGGGCATTCTGGAATGCTATTTCCAGCGGAGAATCCATTGATCTCAATGATCGGCTTTCCCGAAAAGCCGGGTTGTGTTGTTCCATCGATGACTACGGGGTCTGTAACTACTGGCAATGATGCGCCGCTAATATTAATCGTCTGCGGCCCCGTTCCAATGCTGAAAACGATAATGTCCGTACCCGGGCTAGCATTAGCATCGAGCATCGCTTGCCGTAAACTCCCGGAACCGCTGCCATTCGTATTTATTACCGTAAACGTTGGTGCTGCGGCTGAAGCTGTCCGCTCAAACCGGCTTCTCATGGAAAAAGATAAAGCGAAGACCAGCAGCAGAACTAAAAGGATGGTGAGACGAAGAGCTTTAATAATGATTTTATAGTTTTGCATATTCAGTGAAGAAACTGTGCAACTTTATCAAAATAGGATCGAGCACAGGCGTTGAAACCTGCAAGTTGAAATTACGGGACTCGATGATTAAACCGCTGGATTGCTTGCTGCTGCGAGGCATAAGCAGCACGCTCAATGGCTGGAGAAGCTCGCTGAGAGGTGCATTGTCAATGCTATTATAAAGCATATAAAAATAGAAGAGGCAGAATAGCAACAAATGTACTTTATGACGCAAATCAATTTACATAGTTTCAACTTTAATCGGACTCCATTGACGTAGTTCTCTTCGTGATAGGATGCGCTCATGTGCTCCGCCATTAAACGCGATCTGATACGCGAGTATCTCTCTCATCTCGAAGTCGAGCGCGGTTTGTCTGCTAACTCGCGCGAAAGCTATCGCCGCGATCTGTTGCGGCTCGATGCGTGGGCTGGCAAGCAAAGCAAGGCGCTGGAGAGCCTCGAACGCGCGGATATTTCAGCATGGCTCGCAGACCTTTCGCGCGAAAAACTCGCTCCGTCGTCTATCTCGCGTATGCTGTCGGCAGCCAGCGGGTTCTACCGTCACTTGCAGCGCGACGGGCATCTTAAAAACAATCCAACCGATAACGTCACGCCGCCGCGCGGCGAGCAAAAGCTGCCACGCTACTTAACGGAAGAGGAAACCGAACGATTCCTCGCCGTTCCGAACACGATGCTTCCCGAAGGCGTGCGGGATCGCGCCGTGCTGGAACTGCTGTATGCGACGGGCTTGCGCGTGTCCGAGTTGGCGAATCTTTTGGTGAGCGATGTCGATCTGGAAAAGGGAATGCTGCGCTGTCACGGCAAGGGCAGCAAAGAGCGTTTAGTGCCAATCGGCAAAAGCGCGCTGCACTGGTTGGAAATTTATCTGCGCGGCAAAGAGCGCGCGGAAGTGGCGATGAAGGGGAAAAAGCAACTTCTCTTTTTGATTAACGGCGGCGAGCCGATGACGCGACAATGGATATGGTCGCTTGTCAGCGATTACGCCAAACGCGCAGGGCTTGTTGACGTTTCACCTCACACGTTTCGCCATACGTTTGCCACTCACCTTTTGGAACACGGCGCGGATACGAGGTCTGTGCAAACGCTTCTAGGCCACGCTGATCTGGCGACCACACAGATTTACACGCACGTCTCGAATACTCGTTTGCGGCAGAGCTATAACAAATATCACCCGCGCGCGCGCGAGCATAATTCACAGGAGAAGTCCGACACGGATGAATGATTCGGACGAATGATTTGAACGATTCATCTGCGCGTTGAGTGCGTTAGAGCCTTTGCTGCGTTGGGTAGGTTCTCTTGACATTAGTGCTGAATCATCAATTGCCGCTAGCTTTAGCTAGTGGATCAGTCGAGCTATTAGATTATCGGCTTTAGCCGAAGCGCTTCGGCTAAAGCCGAACCATTTGTCAACTATTCGTGTCCACTAGCTAAAGCCAGTGGCAACTTATGTCAACACAACCTAGTTTTGCTTGATGATCTTCGTTTGTTTTTTGAAGGCCACTGCCGAGATGCTGCCGAGTATCAGCGCGCCGCCGAGGAATGTTTGCGGCAGGAGTTTTTCATCCAAGGCAAGCGCGCCGACCATCACGGCGACAAGCGGCGTGGCAAGCGAAATCGTCATCGCTTTCGTAGATTCGACGCGATGCAAAAGCCAGTAGAACAACCAGAACGCGACGATTGTTCCGACGATTGCCAAGTAAAATACCGCGAAGATGGCGCTCGCCGTCCAATGAAAGTTCAGCGGATTTCCTTCGCTCCACAATCCGAACAAAACAATCGGCACCAGCCCGCAAATCATTTGCCCGAAAAGCAGACTGACGGGATGAAACGCGCCGCCGTTCGACTTAACTAAAATGCTCGATTCCGCCGCCGCAAACGCGCCCGCAACGATTGCCACCGAGCCAGCGAACGCCATCACATTATTGATGTGGAGTTGTTCGACGAAGATGATGGCGACGCCGATGATGCCCGCAGTAATCGCCGCGATTTTTCGTTTGGTTATTTTTTCATTCGGCAAATGAACCCACGCCATCAACAATCCGAACACGGGAATCGTCGCTTGCAAAACCGCCGCCAAGCCCGACGAAATATACTGCTCGCTCCAAAAAACGAGGCTGTAATTAACGCTGAACTGTAAAAAGCCGGTTACGGCAAGCAGCTTCCATTCGCGTTTCGTTTTCGGCAAAGGGATTTTTTGTTGCCGGATGATGACCAGCAGAATCAAACTCGCGCTGACGAATCGCATTCCAGCAAAACTAAGGGGCGGCAAATCCCTCAAACCGATTTTGATAAAGAACCATGTCGTCCCCCAGATCAAACACAGCACAAGCCAAACAATGATGTTCATAATTGCTGCTGCGTACCCGGCTTGAAGTGGAAAAGCGCGACGGAGACGGCTAAATCTTTATCATTAATAAAGTGCGTGTACATCGGCACGACTCTTCCATTGAAGGCGGCGATGCTGATGTAGTCGCCGAAGAACACTTTTTCGTTGCACGCAAACGGCTCTTGATCGAGTTTGTAATTGACGAAGGTGCGCCCGCCGTTTGTGCTGCGCGCAAGCGTCAATCCCGTGAGCGTTCCCTGCGTATCGCGGCGGTCATAAAAGATGATGTTCACCGAACCGTCAATCGGATCGACTGCCATCCATGTAAAGAATTGTTCCTTGCCGTTCTTCAAAGCATCGTCGTTGACGCGCACGGGCGCAGACCATGTTTCACCGCCGTCAACGGATGACGAGAGAAACACGTCCGGGTCGCCGTTGCGCGCGTCAATCCAGTTGACGTAGATCGTGCCGCGCCGCGCGCCCGCGCTCGTGTCAACGCCCGTGACAGGCATTCCATTGCTGCGGTCTATGCCTTTGATGTTGCTGTCCCACCCGCCCGGCATCTGCGCGATCATTTTGTCTCTGGCGAAGGTCAATCCGCCATCAACGGATTTCTTAAAGATCAATCCCTTCGGCCCCGCCCACACAACATAGACTTCGCCTTTGGAGCCGACAACCGGCACAGCGCCTTCCACCGTATTGTCGCTATCGAGGCAATCGCCGCCCGTGTCGGAAATGCGAAAAGGCATCGAGAATGTTTTGCCTTTGTCAATCGAGCGCGAAAAATAGATTTGCGAACGATCTTCCGTGTTAGAACTGCCGTAAACATCAAAGCGCGTCCAAGACAAATAAACATTGCCTTTGTTCGGCGAATCAATCGCGTTGTCCGTCACAACGTATGGCTTGTCTTCAAACGGCGTGACGGAATTGAGGTGATTGATCGCCGGTACGGGATCGTTCCACGTCAGCCCGCCGTTTGTCGATGAAGTGATGAGAATACCGCTCACGGCGCGCTTCGGGCGCGGCACGCGAATGCCGTCAAAGGAGATGTACGAATGATACGCGATTCCGTCGCGGCTGAACGTCACGGCATCATCGCCCTGCGCGAGGCTTTGCGCGTTTTGGCTGGCGACGGTCTTCCATGAATTGCCGCCATTCATCGAGACGTAAACGTAATTGCTGACGCGCGGCTGCGGCGGCACTCCGTACTGAAGCGAAGTGGCGACGATGTTGTCGGGATTCGTCGGATTGATTGCGATAGAGACTTCGCCGGGATTAAGAGCGCCCGGAGCGCTGACTCTCACAATGCGGTGAGTTTGTGCGTAACTGAACGCGGCGCAAACGCACAGCAACAGAAATATGCTTATAGATTTAGCAACGAACCTTTGCATGATGGTCTCACTCGATGGTTTTAGAATTGGCTTTGATTGTAGAATATCATCTGCTTGTCAAAACCCGAATTCGACTAATCGTTCGGTAAGCCACAAATTTCATGCGGCCTGCCGCGCGCGGGATCGGATTCCGGTATCAGCATGTATATTAATCCAAGTTGCTAGTTATCAATTTTTTGATTTCTTTGAATTGCCACTAGCTTTAGCTAGTGGATGGAGTTCTTAATCTGTTGGCTTTAGCCAAAGGAGTTCGTCTAAAGCCAACATTCTACCTGACTGACCCACTAGCTAAAGCTAGTGGCAATTCATAACTAGCAACTCGGGTTAAATTAAGGGAAAGTTCAGATGAAATTTACACAGCACGCACAAGTAAAAAAGTTGACGGCGTGGTTGACCACTGAAAAGACGGCGAAGAGAAATCTTCCCGCATGGTCGGCGGCGATGCTCGTCTTCATCATCATGCTTGCGAGCGTGCAGTTTTCGACGCGGGTTTTCGGGCAGCAATATAATTCGTCGCTATTCTCTGGGATGCACTGGCGCTCACTCGGCCCGTTTCGCGGCGGGCGCGTGAATGCCGTGACGGGCGTGCCCGGACAGCCTGGCACTTTTTATTTCGGCGCGGTCGGCGGAGGCGTGTGGAAGTCGAATAACTCCGGCAGAACGTGGACGCCCGTTTTCGATTCGCAGCCTATCGCATCAATCGGCGCGATCAGCGTTGCCGCGTCGAACACAAACGTCGTGTACGTCGGCACCGGCGAAGCAGACATGCGCTCGCAGATTTCCTACGGCAACGGAATGTACAAATCTATTGACGCCGGAAAAACGTGGGCGCACATCGGACTCAATAACACCCGACAGATCGGGCGCGTAATCGTCGATCCGAAAAATCCAGACATCGTATTCGTCGCCGCGCTCGGGCACGTTTACGGAGCCAATCCTGAGCGCGGTGTTTACCGCACGCGCGACGGCGGAGCGACGTGGCAAAGAGTTTTGTTCAAGAACGATGACATCGGCGCGATTGATCTCGCGTTCGATCCGCAGAGTTCACAAATCATCTACGCGACTTTATGGAACACGCGCCGCCCGCCGTGGAGCATCTATCCGCCATCGTATGGCGCGGGCGGCGGCATCTTCAAATCTACGGACGGCGGCGACTCATGGCAGCCGCTGGCGAACGGCATTCCGACTGAAGGACTCGGACACATCGGGATCGCCGTCGCGCCGCCGAATCGCAATCGCGTCTATGCCATTGTCGATGCGAAGATGGGCGGCCTGTACGCATCGGATGATGCGGGCGCAACGTGGAAGTTGATTTCGAGCGACAAACGCATCTGGGGACGCGGCTGGTACTTCTGCAAGGTTGCCGTCGATCCGAAGAATCCTGACATCGTCTATGTTTCAAACACGTCACTCTATCGTTCGATTAACGGGGGCAAGAATTGGACGGCGATCAAGGGCGCGCCGGGCGGCGACGACTATCATCAGCTTTGGATTTACCCGGACGATCCGAAGCGCATGATTCTTGCCAGCGATCAAGGCGCAATCGTGAGCGAGGACGGAGCCGCGACGTGGAGCAGTTGGTACAACCAGCCGACGGCAGAGCTTTATCATGTCGCGGCGGACAATCGCTTTCCTTACTGGGTGACGGGCGCGCAACAAGACAGCGGAGCCATCGGCACGCCCACGCGCAGCAGCCTCGCCGAAATCTCTGCGCACGATTGGAGACCGGTGTGCGCGGGCGGCGAATCCGGCTACACCGCGCCCGATCCCTTGCATCCTGAAATATTGTTCGGCGACAGAGTCACGCGCTGCAATCTCATCACAGGCGAAATGAAGGATGTTTCACCGGAGCGCAATCTTTCCGTGCCAGCGCGCCATACGTGGACGCTGCCGCTCGTGTTCTCGCAAGCCGATCCGCGCGCGCTTTACTTCAGCGATCAATTTCTGTTCAAGACAACAAACGGCGGCGAGAGTTGGACGCAGATTAGCCCGGACTTGACGCGCGAAGACCCCGGCGTGCCGCCGAATCTGAATGACGCGACGGCAGCCGACGCTCCCGAAAACAAACGGCGCGGCGTTATCTACACCATCGCGCCTTCGCCTCTGCGCGCCCCGAAAATCTGGATCGGCACAGACGACGGTTACATTCAACTGACGAACGACGATGGAAAAACTTGGCAGAACGTCACTCCGCCAGCGCTCGCGTCTTGGAGCAAAGTGGTGATGATGGAAGCATCGCACTTCGACGTGAACGAAGCTTACGCCGCCGTTGACCGGCACCGCCTCGAAGACAACGAGCCGTATATTTATCGCACGCGCGACAACGGCAAGACTTGGCAGAAGATTACGAAGGGTTTACCGGCGGGCGTGTATCTGCAAACCGTAAAGGAAGATTCGCAGCAACGCGGATTACTTTTCGCCGGTACAGAGCTTGGCGTTTACGTCTCCTTCAATGATGGAGACCAATGGCAATCGCTGCAACTCAATTTGCCGCCCGTGTCGATGCGCGACTTAGTCATTCACGGCGACGATCTGATTGTCGCAACTCACGGGCGCGGCTTCTGGATGCTCGACGACATTACAGCTTTGCGTCAAATCAATGACAACGTTGCCCAGTCCAGTGTTCATCTATTCCGTCCGGCAGATGCCATCGACATGCCGCAGCCAAGCGAGAACGGCACGCCGCAGCCGCGTGATGAACCTATCGCGGAGAATCCACCTTACGGAGCGATCATTGATTACTATTTGAAGACTGCCGCTTCCGGGGCGGTCACGCTCGAAATTCTCGATCCGGCGGGAGAAGTAATTCGCCGCTATTCGAGCGCCGATCAATCGCCGCCGGTCAATCCAGACACGCTCGATATTCCTGCCTTCTGGAGACCCGCGCCCGTGCCTCTTTCGGCGGCTGCGGGAATGCATCGCTGGGTGTGGGATTTGCGCCCGACACCGCCTGCTGATCGCGTCGCCAGTGGCGCGGCGGGCGGCGGACGCAGGAGCGAAGCCGCCGCCGTGCTTCCCGGAACATACAGTGTAAAGCTCACGGTCGGCGGCAAAAGCTATACACAGCCGTTAAAGTTGAATCCGGGTGTGAAATAAAAGCGGCTTCATCAATAAGTAAGGACGAAGAGTTATCCACGAAACACACGAAACACGAAACACGAGACTATAAATCTTCGTTCTTTTTCTTCGTGTTGCTTCGTGTATTTCGTGGACGATCTTCTTAGAGCGCCTAACAAAACTCAAGAGAGCGTCGAAATATGTAGGGGCGGGGCTTGTCCCTGCCCGTGTTTTATGTGAAGGAAAGCGGGCAGGGACAAGCCGCTGCCCCTACGATTATTCCGGTTTTGTTAGTTGCTCTTAATCATTTGTGATGTGGCTTCGCACATGCGATAAGCGCAACGGCTCTCAACATATTCTGGGCAACTGCTCGCCGACGAGCATGTCAACGATGCGCGTGCCGCCGAAGCCTGTTCGCATTGCGACGATGCCCTTCGGTTCCGCTTTCACTTCGCCGATGATGCACGCGTCGCGCCCGTAAATGTTTTCCTTCATCCGCGCGACCAGCGATTCGGCGATGTCCGGTGACACAATCGCCAACAGCTTTCCCTCGTTGGCGACGTAGAGCGGATCGAGACCCAAAATCTCGCACGCGCCCTTTACTTCCTCGCGCACGGGAATGCGTTCTTCGTGAATCTCTATGCACACTTCGGACGCGAGCGCGATTTCGTTGAGCGTCGTCGCCACGCCGCCGCGCGTCGGATCGCGCAAAGTATGAATCGCGTCCAAAGAGCCGACGCGCGCGGCTTCGTCCATCATGTCTCTCACCAAAGAGCCTAACGGCGCGGTGTCGCTTTCAATTTCCGTCTCAAGCTCAAGCTCGCCGCGCGCAATCATGATGGTCGTGCCGTGATCTCCGATGAGACCGCTCAAGATAACTTTGTCTCCAACCTGCGCGCGCGCTGCCGAAATCTGCACGGGCGATTCGATTACTCCGATGCCCGAAGTGTTAATGAAAATTTTATCGGCGCTTCCCTTCTGAACTACTTTCGTGTCACCCGTGACGACTTGAACACCCGCTTCCGCCGCCGCCGCGCGCATGGATTCGAGCACGCGCTTCAAGTCTTCGACGGGAAAGCCTTCTTCTAGTATGAATCCGGCAGATAAATAAAGCGGACGCGCGCCGCTCATCGCAAGATCGTTGACCGTGCCGTTGACGGCGAGGCCGCCGATGTCGCCGCCGGGAAAAAAGATCGGGTCAACCACATACGAATCAGTCGTAAAAGCAAGTCTAATCGGGCTTGAAGTTGTTTCATCAGATGAGCGCGGAACTTGGAAAACGGCTTGGTCTTCGAGCAACTCAAGCAGTGGATTTCGCAGGTACTCAAGAAACAGTCCTTCGACTAATTCGTGCATCGCCTTGCCGCCGCTGCCGTGCGCGAGCGTGATATGCGTGTCCTTAACCTTCGGCTTTCTTCGCCGCGCACGTTCGACGCGCTCGAAAAGCGGCGAAGGAGTGAATACGTCAGTCATAATTTATTCACGCGGTAACGTTGTCTATCCGGCAAATCCCATCACGCGCTTCGCGCCGGACGCTCGGCGATTTTCGACAGCCGCCCGTAATTATAGTAAGCGGCGCACGCGCCTTCACTCGATACCATGCACGAGCCAATCGGCGTTTCCGGCGTGCAGGCGGTGCCGAAGACTTTGCACTCCCAGGGTTTCTTGACGCCCTTCAGAATCTCCCCGCACTGACACGCCTTCGGATCGGCGATCTTGAGTCCCGGCACGTTGAATTTCAACTCCGCATCAAAGGCGGCGTACTTACCTTTCAGCCTCATGCCGCTGTGCGCAATCGAGCCAAGCCCGCGCCACTCGAAATAATCGCGCGGCTCGAAGACTTCAGTAAGGACTTCCAGAGCCTTCTGATTACCGTTGCGGCTCACGCAGCGCCCATACTGATTTTCCACTTCGGCGCGTCCTTCGACGACTTGTTTGACGACCATCTGAATTGATTGCAGCATGTCGAGCGGCTCGAAGCCTGAGACAGCGACGGGCTTGCCGTAGTCGCGCGCGACGAATTCATAAGGGCGCGTGCCGATCACAGTGCTGACGTGGCCGGGGCCGACGAAGCCTTCCAGCTTCAGGTCGGGCGAATCGAGCAATGCCTTCAGCGCAGGCACGATCATGATGTGGTTGCAAAAGACGCTGAAGTTTTCCACCTCATCCTTCGCGGCTTGCAGAACGGTCATCGCCGTCGAGGGCGCGGTGGTCTCAAATCCGAGCGCGAGGAAGACGACTTGTCTGTCAGGATTCTTCTTCGCAATCTTCAGCGCGTCGAGCGGCGAATAGACCATACGCACGTCCGCGCCCCGCGCCTTCGCATCAATCAAGTTAGTCTTCGAGCCGGGCACGCGCATCATGTCGCCGAAGGTGGTGAAGATAACATCGGGCTGCAAGGCTATCGAAATCGAATCGTCAACGCGCCCTAATGGTATGACGCAGACCGGACAACCCGGCCCGTGAATCATCGTGATATTGTCGGGCAGCAAATCCTCTATGCCGAACTTGAAAATCGTGTGCGTGTGCCCGCCACAGACTTCCATAATCTTGAGCGGCTCACTGGTCATACGTGCGATTTGCTCCGCCAGCTTATACGCGATGTCGCTCTGCCGGTATTCGTCTATGTACTTCATAACACGCCTTCCTTTTCAGCCTTCGACCAAAGACTTGTGCTCCATGAACGTATGCACCAAGTCCCACGTCGTGTGGTACAGCGCGACGTGCGATTCCTGTATGCGGTGAATGCTCGGAGTCGGCACGGTGAGGCAAAAGTCGAGCGCGCCCGAAGCGTGCATCTCCGCCATCTTGCCGCCCGTGCCTCCTGCGTAACCAACGGTAGCGATTTTCATACGGCGCGCGGTCTCGAAGGCGCGCACGATGTTTTCGGAGTTACCGCTCGTCGAAAGACCGAGCAGAATGTCGCCTTCGCGCCCTAAAGCGATTACTTGACGCGAGAAGACATCATTGAAGCTCACGTCGTTAGCCACCGCCGTGACCATCGCCATATCGTTAGATAAACAGATCGCTGGCAGTGCCTTGCGCCCGACGGTGATCGGGTGCATGAACTCGACGGCGATGTGTTGCGCGTCAGTCGAAGAGCCGCCGTTGCCGCAGACGAGGAGTTTGCCGCCGCGATGAAAAGCCTTCGCCATGACCAGCGATGCCGCGAGAATCGCGTCCGTATTCTCTTCAAAGAATTTGGCTCGCACGTCGTCGCTCTCGCGCACTTTCTCCAACAGCGAAAAGCGCAACTCTTCGGTCAACTCCGCCGGCCGCCGCTCGTCTTCATGCAGGAACGAATAAAAGGTGCGGGAAAAATCTTCGGCACTCTTCGACATTTCCATCACCTCCCGACAAATCGCAAATTGATAAAGAATGCGGGCGCACGAATTCGCATGTGGCTTCGATCCGCAATCGCCCTATTCTAAAGAAGCGCTGAACTGAACGACTTCATCCTCGAACAAGTCGATTTCCTTCAGCAGCCGCAGCGTTTCTTCAGCCTCGCGCTCGTCAATCTTGCTCATCGCAAAACCGACGTGAATCAACACGTAATCGCCGATATGCGTTTCCGCTTCGTCAAGCATTCCAACGTTGACGTTGCGCCGCACGCCGCCGACATCGACCTTTGCGATGCGGTTTTCCATATCGACGAATTCGACGATTTTACCGGGTATCGCTAAACACATTGAGTTAAATCCTTCCTGACGCGATGCGCGCGTTTGCAATAGCGGCTTGGCCGAGCGCGATGCCGCCGTCGTTTGTCGGCACGCGCCCGTGCGTGAAAACATCGCAGCCGTCCGCCTGTAAAATTCGATGGGATTGTTGAAGAAGAAGCGCGTTTTGAAAGACTCCTCCCGATAAAGCGACGCGGTTGAATCCTCGTTCGTTTCTTAAACGGCGCGCGATGGCGGCAATCAAATGAGCAACCGCGAGATGAAATTTCGCGGAAATTATTTGCGGCGAAACTTTATCCATCATGTCTTTCTCCACCTGCCGGATCAACGCTTCTGCCTTGATGACGCCGCTGTTTTCCTCTACCTCAAATTCATAACTCTGCGAGCAGTTCCGGTCGGCAATCGCTTCCAACTCAATCGCCGCCTGACCTTCGTAATTGACGCTCATACGCAGACCGAGCAGGCTCGCCACGGCGTCGAAGAGCCTGCCCATGCTCGATGTCTCGGGGCTGTTCGTCTTTGTGGCGATCATCCGGCGCATCGTCGTCCATGCGCGCCTGTCCAAATTTTCAACGAAGGGCAGATTGAGATTCAAAAAGTCATCTCCGAAAGTGCGATGCAGATAAACGGCTGCCATGCGCCAAGGCTCGCGGATCGCCTTTGCGCCGCCGGGCATCGGCATGTAGTCGAGATGCGCGACGCGTTCGGCTTCGATAAAATTCGCTGCGAAGAATTCGCCGCCCCACAATTTCCCGTCCGCGCCGAAGCCGAGTCCGTCCATTACGACGCCGATGACATCGCCTTCAATCCGATTGTCCGCCATGCAGCTAGCGACGTGCGCGTGATGATGCTGGACGCCGATTTTAGTTGGAACGTCGTCGAGCGCAAGCGCATACTTCGTCGAAAGATATTCGGGATGCAAATCGTAGGCGACGGCTTCGGGTCGGAGATGAAAGAGTCGCTTGAAATGCTCTATGCCGTCGGTGAAGGAGCGAAGCGTCTCTAAATTTTCCAGATCGCCGATGTGGTGGCTCATGAAGGCGTCGCGCCCGCGCGCGAGACAAAAAGTGTTCTTTTGTTCAGCGCCGCAGGCGAGTATCCGGCGCTCGAACCCGAACGCAGTCTTGACGGCTTGCGGCGCATAACCGCGCGCGCGGCGCATAACCGTTTCCTTGCCTTCGACGACGCGCGCGATTGAATCATCCGAACGAATATGAATGCGCCGGTTGTGAAGCAAAAAGTAATCGGCGATGCCGTGCAGTCGTTCAATCGCCTCACCGTCTTCATAACATATCGGCTCATCGGAGACGTTGCCGCTCGTCAGCACCAGCGGGCAATCGAGGTTCTCCAAAAGCAGATGGTGCAGCGGCGAGTAGGGCAGCATAAAGCCGAGCGTGTTCATGCGCGGAGCGATTGCTTGCGGGAGCACCGCGCCGCTTTTCTTTTCGAGTATGACGACGGGGCGGCGCGCAGTCGAAAGCAATTCTTCTTCCGTCTTCGAGACGATGCAATACTCTCTAATGACATCAACGCAGCTTGCCATCAGCGCAAACGGTTTGTCTTCTCTGTGTTTCCTTTGCCTCAGTCGCTCGACGGCTCCGGCGCTCTGTGCATCGCAAGCCAGATGAAATCCGCCGATGCCTTTGATGGCAATGATACTTCCCTGCGATAACAGCCGCCGCACACGGTTGACGGCGTCGTCCACGCCCTCCGCGACAATCACAACGTCGCATCCGTCCGCACCCATCAGAGAGAGTTGCGGGCCGCAGAATCGGCACGCCGTCGGCTCTGCGTGAAAGCGGCGATCAAGCGGGTTCTCGTATTCCGCCCGACACGCCGCGCACATCTCGAAGTCGCGCATGGTTGTTTGCGCGCGGTCATACGGAACGCCTTCGATGATCGTGAAGCGCGGCCCGCAGTTGGTGCAGTTGATGAACGGGTAGCGATAGCGCCGGTCGCGCGAATCGGATAATTCTTCGAGGCAGTCTGCGCAGGTGGCGGTGTCAGCCGCGATGGGAACGAGCTTCTCTCCGCTCGACTCGCTTTCGACGATGCAGAAATCAGAGTAGTGCGCCGGGTCTAAACTGTCGCTGCGTTCGATTGATTCGACCAACGAAAGAAGCGGCGGGTTCGACGTAATCTCTTCGATGAATTTCTCGATGACTTCGTATTCGCCTTCGACATCGATGAGCACGCCCGTCGCATTGTTGGAGACATGGCCTCTCAGCGCGCGGCGCGCGGCGAGCGAAAAATATATGGACGAAACCCGACGCCCTGCACCAGCCCGCGCACGAGTAGCCGGACACGAGTGACCGTCGGATAATCTTCAACCACGCGCATGAGAGATGCCTTATCTTCGTATCAATGTTCGGCTCCGTAACCGCACTTGAATTTCTCGAACATTCATACACTCAAAACATTCACCGATTCGCTGAACTTCAACGCAAGGAAATTTTCCAACTCATCCAAGCCTTCGCCGGTCTTCGCCGAAACCCGAAGAACCCGCATACCGGGGCGCACGCGCTGAATGTTGTTATGCGCCGCCTCGGAATCGAACTCGACGGCGGCGGCTAAATCGATTTTAGTGATTACCGTCACGTCCGCCGTGTTGAAAATCGTCGGATACTTGAGCGGCTTGTCTTCGCCTTCGGTCACTGAAAGAAGAACCATGCGAAGGTCTTCGCCCAGATCGTAGCTCGAAGGACAGACGAGGTTGCCGACGTTCTCTATGAACAGCAAATCGAGTTCGTTCAAGTTCCAATCTTCGAGAGCGTGCTCGACCATCGCGGCTTCGAGGTGGCAGACCGTGCCGGTGGTGATCTGTTTGACGGGGACACGGCTGCGCGCGAGCCGCGTGGCATCGTTGTCGGTGGCGAGATTGCCGACGAGCGCGGCGACGCAGCACTTCCCATTCATCCGCGAAAGCATCTTTTCAAGAAAGGCTGTCTTGCCGGAGCCGGGACTCGAAACAAGGCTGACGACGTAAACTCCTGCTTCACGAAAGCGTCCACGCAAAGAGCGCGCGAGCAGATCGTTCTGCTTCAGCACTTTTTCTCGGACTTCGACTAGACGCGGTTGCGTGCTCATTCTTCAATCTCGCCTTCAATCTCGCTTTCAGTCTCGCCTTCAATCTCTAAAGCCACGATTTCGAGTTCCCTGCCTTGCACTACCTGCGGCGTCGGCGTGTCGCACACAGAACAACAGAAGTGTTGAAGAGAAGCGATTGCCGTTTCCGCACGGCACGTCGGGCAATAGACTATGACCGGAACTTCTTCGATAAGCAGGCGCGAACCCTGAAGCGGCGTGCCTTCACAGGCGACATCGTAGGAAAACAAGAGGGCTTCCTTGACCACGCCGGAGAGTTGCCCCAGCTTCAAATGTATCGCGCAGACTTGCACGCCACCGCGCCGCGCTGCTTCTTCCGCAGCCATCTCCACCATGCTCAATGCGATGGAAAGCTCGTGCATGGCCTCTCCTCCGACGATTTCACACCACTTGCGCGTGAGCGACAATATCGAAGGAAAATTTCAATTCATCCTTGATTTTGAGCGCGCCACCGGCGACTGAAACACGCTTGATGTCGTGCTCGCTCTGCCGCAAAGAGAATTCACCCTGCGCGCGCAAGCCGTCTCCGTCTACCGTCACTTCCGCGTTGATCAGATGCTCCCGCGTGACACCATGCAGCGACAAATCGCCGACGATCCCGGTTCGATACCGGCCTTTTGTTTTCGGATGCGCCGTAACCTTCGTACACATGAAAACGATCTCCGGATAGCGCGCGATTTCAAGGACATCCTCACGCATCATGCGCTCCATCTCTCGCCGATCCTTTTCGCTCATATCGCCGACCACAGCGAGCGAGTCGGCACTCACCAGCATTAGTAGCGAAGCTTGCTGAAGCGTGTCGGGGACGAATCGCGCGTCGCCGCCGAAACCGCAAATCGCCGCCGTCGGATTGTGGCCTAACACAGAGAGCAACCCGTCGGCGAAAGCTTGCACGACGAATCGGCTCTGACCGGCGTCTATCCGGTAGCGAACAGCGGCGCTTTCATTCCCGCCCATAAATCTCCATCAACACACGTCCGACCACGTTTCAAGGTTTTGCCTTCCCGCCCATCTTTCCCTGAATATCGCGGATCATTTGCAGATGCATCTGGAGCGTCGGAAGAGTTTTTGCGGCAAATGCTTTCACGTCCGCGTCAGCGCCGGTTTTGGCTGCGTTGTCGAATGCCGCGACATCCTTCTCGTGATCCTCGACCATCTCTTTGACGTATTCGCGGTCAAAATCCGCTCCGTTCATTTTCGACAATTTCGCCATTGCCTCTTTATGTACCGGCAGCACGTCCGGCGGCAGCATGACTTTCTTTTGCTCTGCCACACGCATCAATTCTTGTCCGGCCTTTGTGTGGTCATCGACCATCTTCTGCCCGAACTGTTTCACGTCTTTGCTCGCGCCTTGTTTGACGGCGAGTTTCCCTAGTTCGACTTCCGCCATGTTGCCCGAAGCGGCGTCATTCATAAACGCGAGGTCTCCGCCCGTCACGACCTTGTCGCCTTTGTCGCTCGGCGGCATCGCCGGTTCGGTTTTCACTACCGGCGCGCTATTCGCGGTTCCGTCGCTGCCGGGCTGCGATCCGCACGCCGACGCCAGCAACAAGAACATGCCCGACGCAACAAACAAAGCTACCGTACCAATCCGTTTGCGCATTATCTTTTCCTTTCCTAAATCCCAAGGGCGGCACTTGAATGAATCATGCCGTTTATGTTGTCTGACATCTCCCGACGCTTTTTCCCGGCTTGCTGTACGGACGATGCAAAGCTTCAGAGCTTCACATTGCCTTACGCACCGCGCGCCGCACGACTTCGACAGTCAATCCGTAAACCAAATGAGACGCGAGCGCGTAAGCGTGAATCGAAAACGGATACTCCGCAGACGACTTCGACAAACCGAGCGCAGGCACTACGCCCTCGTCCGCGACGACCCAGATGAGCGCTCCGTAAGGCAGCCCCGCGCCGACAGTAACGGCGGGCGCGAGATCAGCCGCCGCGCCATAAACTGCGCCCATCCCGATGCCGTAACCGTAGTGCAGAGCCGTGCCCGCCGTGTCCTTTTCGCTCTTCGTCAATTCGTGATCGAAGACGCCCATTGAAATCGTGCTGGCAAGCCTTTCCGCCGCGTCGTCCTGCTCTTCGTCAACGCCCTGCTTCCGCAACATGCGCCCCGCTCCATGCTGCGGCGAGCCTTTCTGCAAGGATTGCGCGCCGTGCGATTTTTCTTCACCGGTAATTAAGTTGCCCAGCATCTTTTGGAATTGATTCATCACGACGGACGCCGCCAACCCGCCGACGACGCCCGCCGCCAATCCCTTCAACACATCGCCTTTACTGCCTTTGCTTCTTCGTTTACCAACTTGCATATTGTTGTCGCCTCGCGTGCAGCTTAAGATTTATCGCCTCGCGCTTCACATCCTTTTGATTTTGATGTAACGCCTGGCTTTGCCCAGCAATTCTGAATGATATACAGATGTTGTAGTTTGGTCATACCTGACTACAACATCTTGTAGTAAAAAATAATTGTTAGGCAAAGCCGTAACGCCTGATGTCCGGATAGCTCCTGATGACAACGGCGGCGACTGCTGCCCGCGCAACCCCTCCGATGATCGACCAGATGCCCATGCCGGACGATTCTTTTTTTCTCATGGCTAATGACCTGTTACTTCGCATAACAACTGACCTTCCTTTCACGAAATCATTACTTACACCGTTGCGCCGTGACGTTCCTCTTTAAGAATCTTCGTGACGAGCGACTCGACTAAATCAACTGCTTCGTCTACGGCTGCCGCGACCGGCTCGCTCAGTCCCATTCGTTCTTCCGCATCGAGCTGTTCAGGCTCGCACCCGACAAGCAGGATACGCTTAAACTCGCCGCCCATCGACTTCACCATGCCGAGCACCTTCATCGGGTTCATGCCATGCGTCTCGATCATCATTCCCTGCTCGTCCAAGTCATCCAGTTCGCTCAAGTCAGGCTCGATAGTGTAGAGCGTTCCCGGCTCGCCGCCGCGCGGAGTTGCATCGACGAGAATCGTCACGTCGTAGCCGTCAAGCAGCGCGTAAGCGAGATCGAGGCCGCGAATGCCGAAGTCAACGACACGCACTTCATCCGGCAGCTTGCGCGACAGCAGAAGATGCCGCGCCACTTCAGAGCCGAACGCATCATCGCCCAAAAAGATATTGCCGATGCCTGCGATGAGAATGTGCGGGCGCGGCATTAAACGCCTCTTTCCGCGCCGGACTTGAGCGGCTCGACTTCGTCCGGCGAGAAAAAAAAGCGGTGGCCGGGTTGCCGCAGCATTCCTAAATCTCTTCCCGGATCATCTTCGAGCACGACCGCGAGATGCGCCCTGCCGTCGTAGTCCTGCTCGATTGCTTCGACAATGGCGATTTGTCCCGCAAGCGCCAGATCGAAGATGTCGCCGCCCGCGCGCGGCAACAATCGAACGCGTGCGCCTTCCTTGAGTTCGACGCCGCCGACGCTAATCTGCTCCAGCGTCTTTTTTTCTTCAAGGAGATGGAATTCCCACTCGTTCATCGCTCATCCTCTTTAAGCAAACGCAGTCCGCGCACCGCGCCGTGCAGCTTCATCAACTGCTCGACGGGCATCGTCTCGGTTCTTTCAAGTATGAGGCGGGCGCGCTCGTCCCCGCCGCGCATCTCGCGCTTCTCATCATCGGTCAGCGTCATCACACGCAGCGTGAGCATCTCGTCCATCTCCGTTCTGTCGAAGAAATCGCCCGCGCTTTCGGGCGCGATCTGCGGGTAGTCGTAGAGAATAATCGGCGACGAAAGCACGCAATCGCGCGTTCCTTCTTCACCGACCAACACCGGATACGTTCCCGTGCTGTGGCATAAGGCAACCATCTCGCGGAACTCTTCGGGCGGATCGAGCAGTGAAATGAACTCGCCATCCCGCGCGTTGAGGATAGTGTGTGTCGAGACAAACGCACGCATCAAAGCTTCGTCACGGCTCTTCAAATGCTCATCGTCAAGCGGCGTTAGGTTCAGAATGCGCGCCCTGATTTTGAATAATCCCTCTCCGGCGCGTTCGGCTGACAACTCAACGGAGCCTTCGATAAACTGCTGCTCGCGTATGAACGCTCCGGCGATTTGCCCGCCCGCATCGCGCAACAATTCCAACTCACGATTCGACGAAAATGTGAACGCACGCTGCTGCGGTTGCGCGACGAGTTCGCTGAGATTGATTTCGCGTGCGATCACTTCGCGCTCGATTGCTTCCTGCCATGCCTGATAAACGCGGCCGCCGACTTCGAGCGACGCGACCCGGCGAAAGTACGGCTCCGCGCCCTCTTTTAATTCATGCACCGGCGTCGCCAATTCGCCGACCTCTCGCGTCAGCAAATGTAGAAAGCGCACCTTCACGTCGAGCACTGTGCGCTCGCTGCCTTGCGCCAGACATTCCGTCTGCATCGTCCACGCATCCGTGCCTTGGCTTGCCAGACCGTAGCTTTGCGGGTAGAGCGCGCCGAAGTTCCAGCGTTGCTGATTCTTTATCGCCGACGGGCGGTAAGGATAAAGCATGTATCCTTCGTAGAGCACGGCGGCGGCGATCTTTTCTACGCGTTCGAGTTTCACCACTCCACCTTTTCCGCTACATTCGTCTCACCCTCTGGCTTACTAATGCCCGACTCTTCATCATGCGGCAACATGCTTTCCAGCGTTTGCTCCCATGTCGGCAATCCGCGCTGCATCTTGTATCGGTACAAGCGATCAAAAACGTCACGGCGCAAACTGAGCCACGCGCTGTTCGGGTAATAGCTGTGCATCATCTCTTTCCAGATCGGGACGGGCAGGCGAAACTTCGCTTCCCTGTCCCACGGAATCTGCCCGACTTGCAAACGCGCATCGTCCGCTTCATAGAAAATCGTTCCGCTAAAAAGCAAATTGAGCGGGACTTCGCCGTCTTCCAGCCCGGCAAAATACTTCGTCGCGGCGACATTGAAATCGAACGTACACGGAACCGGAAGATCGACAATCGTGCTGCCGTTGAACGGCGGAACAATAACGCTCGCGTGCGTCCACAACGTCGCGCGCAAGGTCTCGCTCCAACGCTCCGGCTCACCGAAAAGATCACGCAGGCGTTCCTGCTCACCTGTGCTGTAACGCCTGCGCGTCGCTTCAATCTGAATCTGGCAGCGCAGCGCAATCGTCTGAATCAATTCTTCCGCGTCCGCGTTCGTAATGTGTAGTTTGAAAATCAGCAACGGCGACGCCGCGAACGGAACCGCTTCAGCGCTCTCCACTTTGAAATTCAATTCAGGCACGGGATAATTTTCCGACCTAACCCGACGCCGCCTTCAACCCGGCGAAGAATTGTCCTATCTCGTTCCAAACTTCTGTGCCGCCGGACAATCCCCGCCAGTGCGCGCGAATCAGCCCGACCAATTTGTAACACACGTCAATCGGCACTAAATAGTATTCGCCAGAAGAACCGCGCACGCGATTGACGAGCAGCGCTTCCACATCAGGCTCCATCTGCTTCAGCTTCGCATTGTCCTGCGCGATGTCGTGCCACGCATCGAGATCGAGCAGCGACTCGGTTGCGCCCGCCGGACTCGGATACAGCGCGATTGTCTTTCCTGCCGGAGTGCTGTGAAAAAAGAACGCCATGCCGATTGGAATCGCAAGGCTGTCCCACTGCGCATCCGTTAATTGAAAGTCCGGCAGGAAGCGTATGCGGCGCGGCACGCTCTTGTATTTTTTTTCAACCTGCCCGCTAAAAAGAATCGCGCACGGCTGGCACGCGCAGCTTAATTTACGGCTCTGCGGCTCGATTAAATGTTGATGCTCGGCTGCCAATTCCGCGCCGCACATCTCGCAGCGTTCGACGGGCGCTCGCGCGCGCGCGAATCGGCGAAGAGTGGCGAACGCGCGATTTTGTTGTGGCGGCTGTGAACTCATCATTGCCTTTAACGGGCTGGCGCGGCTCGCTCTTGCCCGATTACGGACGCCGCGCGGCGCGTAAGGCTTCACCCGCCGTCCAGATTGCGGCTCCGAGTAGCATCAAGTCCTTCACTAAAAACTGTCCCGGCATCGGCGACGGAAACGGAAATCCGTAGCCCGGCTGCCACACGCCCGGCGTCGTCAGCAAAAAGCTCAACGTGATAAGGAACATGATAATCGCGCCGATGCTGCCGATGGCTGAAACGAATGGCGCAATTGGCCGCGTGGCGATCAAGATGCCCAGCGTAATCTCGACGACGCCGAGCAGCGCGGCGTAGCTTCGCACACTAAAGACCGAGTAAGCCCAAGACATAAACGGAGAGTTGGCGACCAGCCCCTGAATGCCCTCTGCCTCGTAAGCGGTAAACTTCAACGCCCCGACCGACAGAAGGATAATCACCAACCCGTAACGAATAACTTTCGCGCCGACGCTTTCCAGCGTGTACGCGATGTCGTTCGTTTCAACGCGATCCATTGTCGTTGCCATTTTTCCATCCTCCAATGTTTATGGATTTTTCGATTTCGGAATGCGGAATCTCCAATCGCAGATTGAAAGACAAGCGCACTACTTCTTATCTGCCGCCTCTCAATTAAAGTGTCAGGCAGGCGGCATCTTCGGCATCCTCGGGTCTATCGGCTCTCTGTGTTTAGCGTTGATGCTCGTCGCATCGTCAGCCGTGCGCGTCGGCTCTTTCGTTCTGCCCTCGGCTCGCTCCTCGCCTTTCGCAGTGCCCGGCGTGTGCGACGGCGCGTCGATTGTCGTGTCTTGCTTCACCATCTTTTTATCCTCCTGCCAATGGTCTGGTTAAGTGTTCAATCGAGACGAAGCCTGACGGCGACGGCTGCTGTGCCTTCGGTTCTTCGACGGCGATGATTTCCGCGCCATCGGGAGCGGCCTCATAAATCGCTTCCTCAATCGAAGACTTGAGCGTCATCGCTGACGAAGGACAGCCGGAACAGCTTCCCTGCATCCGAAGCCGGACGACGCCTTCGTCCACGCCGTCCAATTCCACGTTGCCCCCGTGCGATTGCAGATATGGGCGCACCTTATCGAGCGCCTGCCTGACACGCGTCTCGAGCGGAATCGGGTGAAGCCCGTAAAGTAAAAGCAATCCGCCGACTAACTCATCGCGCCCGAAGTCGTCAATCACGTCGAGACCGCTCTCGCCGCTTTCGGCGACGATCTCCATCATGCGCCCGATCCCCCTGTGCCGTGTAGTTCCATCAGCGACTGCACCAACTCCACAGCGGCTGCCCGCGCGCCCGGGTCAGAAACTTTTTCGATCCGGTGAATCAGTTCTTCGATTCGCTGAATTTGTTGTGGCGGTTCCATAAAAGCGGCGAGTGATAGGCGATAAATGATTAAGTGACGAGCTAAAAGCCGTGAATCCTCGATCATCGAATCTTGAACAGAGGCAAGCGGCCTTCCGTTAATGATTTACAATCGACGTTCACGAGCTTTGTTCGTTACTGTTTTTGCGCGCCGAACATAGGCGAATGGCGCGTCTCTAAAACTTTGCCGTTGCCGAGATACATATGCACGCCGCAGGGCAGACACGGATCGAAGCTGCGCACGGCGCGCATGATGTCAATGCCCTTGAAGTTTTCGGGGCTGTTCTCTTCAAAGATCGGCGTGTTCTGAATGGCGTCTTCATATGGGCCGGGCGTGCCGAAGGTGTCGCGCCCGCTGGCGTTCCATGGCGTCGGCGGATACGGGTGATAGTTGGCGATCTTGCCGTCGCGGATCACCATGTGATGCGAGAGCACGCCGCGCACCGCTTCATGGAAGCCGCAGCCAATCGCATTTTCCGGCACCTTAAACTCCGACCAGCCTTTGCTGCGCCCGGCGTGCAATTCCGTGAGCGCCTTCTCGACGAAGTGAAGCGCGGCGGCGGCGGCGTAAGCCTGAAAGTAAGTCCGCGCGCGGTCACGCTCGATGGCGTTCGACCACTTCGGGATTTTCCACTCGAACTCCGTCTCCGGCAGCATCGCCGTCTTCGGTAAATAAATCTTGACGCTCTTGCCGGTTGCCTTGATGTAACCGATGTCAACTTTCCCGGCGAGCGCGGTTGCCCAGAAGCGCGCGATGGAGCCGCCGCCCGTGTCGAGCGCGAGGTAATCCTTGCCGTCGAACCAGCGCGGAGCCATAACCCATGTGTACTTGTCGTTGAAGTCGCGCTTTTGCGGGCGCGGCGTCGTCGTCTGATTCCAAGGGTGCTGCTGGTCAACGGGATTGCCGAGCGGATCATGCGTGACGAACTTTTCCGCCGCTTGCCAATCGTCGTAGTAGGAACTGCCCAACACAATGCGTATGCCCAGATTGATGTCAACGAGGCTGTTGGTGACTAATTTTCCGTCCACGACAACGCCCGGCGTGACGAACATCTCGCGTCCCCACTTCTCCATGTTCTCGTATTTGTAGTCGCATACTTCAGGGTCTTGGAATGCTCCCCAGCAGCCGAGCAGTATGCGGCGACGCCCGACTTCTTCGTAACCGGGCAGAGCTTCATAAAAGAAATCGAAAAGGTCATCATGCAGCGGCACGACCTTCTTCATAAACTCGACGTACTTCATCAATCGGACGAGATAATCTGTGAAGAGTTGCACGGTGGCAACCGTTCCGACGCCGCCCGGATAAAGCGTCGAAGGATGAACGTGGCGGCCTTCCATCAGGCAGAACATTTCCCTCGTCAGGCGGCTCATCTGCAAAGTCTCGCGGTAAAACTCGCCGCTGAACGGATTGAGCGCCGTCATGATGTCGGAGATTTTGCGGTAGCCGTGTATTTCGGCGTGCGGCGCGGCGGTTCTTTGCGCCACGTCCCAGACGCCGGGATTCGTTTCCTTGACCATCTGCTCGCAAAAGTCCACGCCGACGAGATTGTCTTGATAGAGACAGTGATCGAACATATATTCGGCGGCTTCGCCCAAGTTGACGATCCAATCGCCTATCATCGGCGGCTTCACGCCGAACGCCATGTTCTGCGCGTAGCAAGCGCAGGTTGCGTGGTTGTCGCCGCAGATGCGGCTCGTGATGAAATGAGCATCGCGCGGGTCTTTGCCCTTCATGAAAATCGAGTAGCCGCGAAAGATCGAAGAAGTCGAATAGCATTCGGCGACCTGGCGGTTGGCGAAATCAATTTTGGTGTAGATGCCGAGACTGCCGACGATGCGCGTGATCGGGTCCCCAGTTCATTTCGACGAGCGTGCGCGGCTTAACCGGTGCTTGCGGCATTGCAATCGTAGTGGTGCTCATGAAGGTCGCTCCTTCTCCTGCGTGTAGGTTGTCGGTTTGTATCCGGTGGTGAGTTCGGGACGCGCGTGCCGCCACTTCGGTTCTTTATCAACCGTCGTGTTGGTGATCGCGCGCAAGGCACGAATCGTTCGCCCGTAGATGCCGACGGCGGCGGATGAAAGCGTTGCGCCCGGCGGTTCGTCCATGAACGGCATGAACTTGTCAAGGAAACCGGGCATCGTGCAGCCGATGCAAATGCCGCCGACGTTCGGGCAGCCGCCGATGCCAGCCATCCAGCCGCGCTTCGGCACGTTGCAGTTGACGACAGGCCCCCAGCATCCCAACTTCACGATGCACTTGGACGGGCCGTACTCGTGTGCGAAATCACCTTGCTCGTAATAGCCCGCGCGGTCGCAGCCTTCGTGAACGGTCTTGCCGAAAAGCCACGTCGGGCGCAGCTTGTCGTCTAAAGGAATGATCGGAGCCAAGCCCGCCACTTGATAAAGCAGATAGAGCAGCGTCTCCATGAAGTTGTCCGGCTGCACAGGACAGCCCGGCACGTTGATGATCGGAAGCCCTGCCTTCGACTTCCAATCCCAGCCGAGATAATCAGCCAGTCCCATACAGCCCGTCGGATTGCCCGCCATCGCGTGAATTCCGCCGTAGGTCGCGCAGGTGCCGACAGCAATGACCGCCAAAGCCTTCGGAGCCAGACGGTCGAGCCACTCGCAGGTGGTAATCGGCTGACCCGTCATCGCGTCTGTGCCGAGACCCGCCCAGTAGCCTTCTTCTTTGATTTTCTCGTTCGGGATCGAACCTTCGACGACGAGCACGAACGGATCGATCAATGCTTGCTCCGCCTGATACCAGTACTTCATAAAGTCGTCGCCGACTTCATACGCCAGAACAGGATTGTGTAAATGAACTTTCGGGAGTCCCGGTATCGCTCCCAGTAGGACATCCTCGATGCTCGGCTGCGTCGCGGCGGTGATTGAAATCGTATCGCCGTCGCAACTTAGCCCGGCTGTGATCCAGAGGATGTGAACTTCTTTGACTGCGGGTGGGCGTTGAGTCGCGCGCCCGTATGGAATCGCTTCTGCTGACATCGTTGCTCCTCACCTTCCGTCGCTAAATGTAGGCTGGTTTAGGTTGGTTAACGCATATCGCTTCCCGTCTTGTTGATTGTGAATCACTTTATTCTTTTTTTTATTCCATGAAACAAAATAGAATTTGCTTCGGCGATTGCGATGGATGAAATTGACCTGTGTTCTACCTTGCTGTGAAAGGAAAGTATCGGCGTATTGCTGACGCCGCTTTTATTCGCGCGAGGGAGGGCCTTAAAGAAACGCTGAACGGCAGGTAAACGGATTGATTATAAAAATGAAACTCGTGTCGGGAACGGCGCATGAACGCCGCGCTCAGGCGGCTTTGAATCTGCCCAGAAGAAATCTAAGCACGCCCATTGATTCCTTCCTTCCATTCTTTTCATACTCGCAAGATTCTTTGGCAACTCGAGAGAGTTCCGTTCTCAACAGTTTCCTGCCACGGCTCAGTCGCGACATTACCGTGCCCATCGGAATCACCAACATCGCGGCAATCTCTTTGTATGAAAACTCCTCTACGTCGGCGAGCAGCAGCACATGGCGGTAACACAGTGGAACTCGCTCAAGACTCGATAGAATCTCGGCATTGCTCAAACGCTCCGGCACGGGCGGCTCATACGCTAATGCTTCCAACGCCTTTTCGCTGTTCCCGACGTATTTGAAACGGCTCTTTTTGCAGCAATAATGTTTGAGCTTGTAGGAAAGAATTTTGAACAGCCACGCACGGCAGTTGGTTCCGGGTTCAAAGCAATGAAAGGATTTCCACGCTTGCGTATAGACTTCCTGCATCAAGTCTTCCGCTTCCGCGCGATTTTCCGTGAGCCTCACGGCAGTGCGAAAAAGCTCGCTCAAGTGCGGCAAAGCCTCCGCCTCGAAATCCTCCGCGCTGTTTTTATTAAAGGTCGGCATTATGCCCCTCCATGGCTGGCAAAACCGCTGCGCAACCGGATTACATCGTGAGATGTACCATCAAGAAAAGATTAATTTCGCAGCTTATACCACAGGAAGGGATTAAAATGTATGTCATCCGGCTGACATTATCTTACGTCGTCCGGCTGACATATAGCTTTGTTGTTCGCTGCGGAATCCCGGCGCGTTAAAGTTGAATTCACACGACGGCGCAACACTGTAAAGCGAAGACGGCGGGTGCGCGGGCGGAGTAAGATTATACGGCTTGCCGAAGGCGACTGATTAAACGAGCAGGCGATTAAATTCTTCCTTGACGATCCGGTAACACGGGCAGGCGACGGACTCTATACCGGGACGGTCGAGGATGTTGACTTTGCCGCGCACGTAGCTGATGAAACCCTTATTCTAAAAGCGGCTGGCCGTGTCGGAGATGCTCGGCCTTCGTGCGCCCAGCATGTATGCGATGAACTCTTGCGTGAGCGGGAATTCGTTTGATTGCGCGCGGTTGTGCGTCATCAACAACCAGCGCGCGAGCCGCTTCTCCAGCGAGTGAATACGGTTGCACACAGCCGTTTGAGAGATTTGCGTCATTAGCGCTTGCGTATAGCGCAGTAAGATACTTTGCAGTGCGCCGCTTCGCGCAAACTCTTCTTTAAGTTTCTCCGCGCTCATCCTCGCGGCACTGCCCGCGATCTGCACTATCGCGCGATTGTTCGTTCTCATGCCTCCGAGAAAAGCGGCGGCACCCACAATGCCTTCGTTGCCGATCATGCCAATCTCGATCATCGCCTCTTCTCCGCTCGTCGAGATCAAGGAGATCATGCAATCGTTCGGAAAATAAACGTAGGAGATCAATTGATCGGATTCATAAAGAGTTTGATTTAGCGAAAGTGAAACATTCTCGACATCGGCTTTGAGACGCTTGTAATCCTTCTTCGGCAGAGCAGCAAGCAAGCGATTTTGCATCGCCGCCTCCGGCAGAACGGCAGGCAAACGATTTTGCATCGCCGGGTGGGAATTCTCGGATGCAGCCACAACATTGCTCCTTACTATCGGTCATGTCTTAAAAACAACAGACGGCACAAAGAGGAAGTCCATTAGAGAGCGGCTCTTATTCCGAATGTCGAAAGATAAATTTTGTTAAAGAGCAATTAAGGTAATGCACAGGCTGAAGCGACGGCGCGCAGATAATTAATCCAACTTGCTAGTTATCAAATGTTTGATTTCTTTGAATTGCCACTAGCTTTAGCTAGTGGTGAGAGTGCTTGATCTGTCGGCTTTAGCCAAATTCCTTCGGCTAAAGCCGACTCTCTACCTGACTGAGCCACTGGCTGAAGCTAGTGGCAACTCATAAATAGCAACTTGGGTTAATTATCAGCAACTAAAGTTTGTGTCTTCGCAAGCCTATAGTAATTTTCAGTTGAATGAACACTTCAAAAGGGAGTAATTTGGAAAGATGCAAGCCTATTCTTTAGATTTACGTGAGCGCGTCGTTGCCACCTACGAGAATGGTGTGGGAACAATCGATGAA